>VYKZ01000035.1_pt1 | contig 63174 bp, 61 predicted proteins | sample 5114421 | NCBI WGS metagenome assembly VYKZ01 (sample SAMN12291788, study PRJNA351875) | freshwater metagenome | isolation source: freshwater lake | place: USA: Michigan, Gull Lake | collected 2013-08-08 | reverse complement strand
CGCGCCTGCAGGGGCAGCGCCCGGCGGGCCACCGCGTCCACCACCGGCGCCAGGGCCGCCAGACCCACCGCCGCGCTGGTCATTGCCGCCGATCCGCTTGGAGAAATTGATGCCGTAGCGCACCCGGTCGCTGGTCACCCGGTCATAGTTGATCGCGCGCTGGTCGATGGCGAGCAGCGTGCCATCGGTGTCGCGGATGATGCGGTCGGGGAACGCCGCCTCGATCTCGGGGGTCAGCACCGGGAAGGACGAGGTGGTGCCATAGCTGCGGTTGCGGATGAACTCGGCGAGGAAATCCAGTCCTTCGAGGAAAGGCGGGCGATAATTGAGCGAAATCTTGACGTCGCGCCGTTCCTCGGGGGTCAGCAGCGGGTTGCCGCCGGTGATGATCGTCGCGAGCACGGTCTCGTTGCGCGCCAGATCGAAGGTGCTGATATTGGGGGTAACGATGCGCGGATCGCCGAGCTGGCTGATTCCGGGCGCGGCCTCTTCGGCGATCAGCGAGGCCTGGATCGTCAGCGTGTCGGTCGGCGCCCAGTTGAGGCCATAGCCGAAGCTCAGCAGCCCGCCGACATCGCTCAGCTCGCGATAACCAAGGTTGCCGTTGACCGAGAGCTTGCCGAACCATTCGCTCATATACTGATCGACCAGCGGCACATCGATATTGGCCGAAACGTTCGCCTCGCTGCGGGTGAGCGACGTGCTGCCCTGCCCGGCCAGCCGGCTGTCTGTCGAATCCTGCAGTCGCCGGGCAAAGCCGCCGACCAGGGTCATCGCGATCGGCCCGGCGGGCAGATCGGCGACGGTGCCGTTGACGGTCAGCTGCGAATTGAACAGCTGGTTGCGGCTCTGCGCCGAATCGCTGACCAGCGCGGGCAGCAGCGTGCCGAGCGTGCCAGTGAACGGATTGATCGCGCCGGTGGGCGCAGAGATCGCCGCCTGCAGCCCCGAGACATCCGCGCCGCGGTCGATGATCGTCAGCGTATCGACCCGGGTGTAATCCCCGGTCAGCGCCCATTTCCAGTTGGCGGGCAGCACGCCGTTGGCGTTGAAGCCCAGCGAATAGGTGTCGCTGTCGACGGTCCGGGTGATGCTGCGCGGATCGCCGAACGCAGTGAGCAGCGTGACATCACGACCAAAGGGCGAGAACGGATTGGTCGCGGGAATGGTCAGCGTCGCGGTGTTGAGCCCGAGCAGCGAGGTCGCAAAATTGTTGGTGTAGGTCGCGTTGACCTGGACATTGGTGTCCGGCCCCAGATTGCGGATATAGGTTGCGTTCGCCTGGATGCGGTCCGAATTGGGGATCAGCGTGCGGAATTCGCCGAGATCGGTGGTGTTCGCGGCGCCATTGAAGGCCGAGAGTGCTGGCGCTCCGGTGATCCCCTGCGGCACCCCTGCCAGCGACACCGGCCGTCCGGCCAGCGCGCTCAGCGCAGGCGAAATCTCGGCGCCCGTGCCAAAGGGCGATGCACCGATATTGCCGCCCAGCGCGAACGGTGCGCTGCTGTCGGGCTGGACGATGCCGCGTTCGCTTTCGCGCAGCGCGGTTGCCATCTCGTATTCGACATCGACGATCAGGCGGGTGTTCTTGCCCAGCTTGGTGAAGGTGCCCTCGAACTCGGTGGTGCCATAGCCGCCCTGGGTGGACAGGCCGTTGTCGATCTCGGCGGCAATGCTCTGGTAGTTATCGACCAGGATGAAGTTGATCACGCGCTGGTCTGGGCGGAAACCGTATTTGAGCGCGAGCTCCTCGGGGAACACCTCGACCTTCTGGATCGCTTCGGGCGGGATATCGCGGATCGCGCGGAAGCCCGAGACGCGCTGGCCGTTGAGCAGCACCACCGGGCCATCGCCGCCACGTCCACGCGCGCTGCCGGTCTGTGGCGCGATCTGCGCGAGCAATTCGGCAAGCGAGGACGCGCCATAGCTTGCGATATCGGTGGTGTTGAGCTCGGTCACCGGAGGCACATCGGTCTGGATCGATCCGCGCAACCGCTCCGCCCGCACGACGATGGTATCGCCATCGTTGTCGGGCTCGGTATCGGCGGGCTGGGTTGCCGCGGTCTGCGTCTGATCGGCTTCGGCCGCTATCGCCGCTCCCGTTTCCGCCCCCGTGATCGCCACATTGGCAGCATCGGCATTCGCCTCGGTATCGGCGAGCGATGCCGCCAGGGCCGCAGGGCTCCCCGCCAGCAGCAGCGCGGTGGCAAGCGTCACCCCAAGCGCCGGACGGGCATGGGGCATCGGGGCGGCAAGGGGTCGCAGCGTAAACATCATGGCTAGGTACGGCTCTTTTTATGGTTCGGACGCCGGGGGAGAGGCGCGATGGGGAATTTATCTGTTGCAGTGCAATATGATGCGGGGCCGAGCCTTAGCCAGTGCTGAATTGTAACAAATTTTCGCGCAAGCGGCGAAGCGCTGCGACAGACGACATCAACTCCCGTCTTTTCTTTTGCACGCTTTGTCTGTAAGGCGCGCTCACCTTTGCGCAGGCGGTTCCCCGGAACAGCGGCGCATTTCGATGACACACCGTTTGTGCCGTCATAACCAGAACCACATTGCAGGGGCCGAATGGCAAAAGAAGAACTTCTCGAAATGCGCGGCCAGGTGGTCGAACTGCTTCCCAACGCCATGTTCCGCGTGAAGCTGGAAAACGATCACGAAATCCTGGGCCACACCGCCGGCAAGATGCGCAAGAACCGCATCCGCGTACTGGTGGGCGATGAAGTTCTGGTCGAGCTGACGCCTTATGATCTGACCAAGGGCCGGATTACATACCGCTTCAAATGAGCATGGCGGCGATGCCCCCGCTCATCCTTGCATCGGCCAGTCCGCGACGCCAGCAGCTGCTGGCGCGGATCGGCGTGACCGCCGATGCCATTGTCCCTGCCGATATCGACGAGACCCCGATCAAGGCCGAACTGCCGCGCGTCTATGCGCGGCGGATGGCGGCGCAGAAGGCACAGGTCGTCGCCAGCCAGCACCCCGACAGCGCGGTGCTATCGGGCGATACCGTGGTGGCGGTCGGCCGCCGCATCCTGCCCAAGGCCGAAAGCGAAGCCGAAGCGCGCATGTGCCTCGAGCTGGTTTCGGGCCGCCGCCATATGGTGCTGAGCGCCGTCACCCTGATGCTGCCCGATGGCCGCAGCCTGCACCGGCTGTCCGAAAGCGCGGTCATCTTCAAGCGGCTCCACGCCGATGAGGTCGACGCCTATATCGCCAGCGGCGAATGGCAGGGCAAGGCGGGCGGCTATGCCATCCAGGGCAGCGCCGAGGCGCTGATCCGCTCGATGGCGGGGAGCTACAGCGGCATCATGGGCCTGCCCTTGTACGAAACGCGCAGCATGCTGGTCTCCGCCGGTCTGCTGAACCCCGCATCATGACCCACTGGATCCACGAAGACGGCATCGGCGAGGAGCGCGCCGCGCTGATCGAGCATGGGCGCATCATCGAAGCGCGCATCCAGCGCAGCGATCTTGCGCTGGGCTGCGGCGCGGTAGTCGAGGCGCGGATGCTCGCGAAAAGCGCAGGCGGCCACCGCGCGCGCGTCGCGCTGGCCGATGGCAGCGAAGCGATGCTGCAGCCGGTCCCCAAGGAGCTCAGCGAAGGCAAGATGCTGCGCGCCGAGGTGCTGCGCGAAAGCCTGTTCGAGGCCGGAACCGCGCGCCACAAGCCCGCCAGGCTGCGCGCGGTCTCCGCCGATACGCCGTTGCGCGCGACCCCGAGCCTGCTCGATCGGATCACCGCCGATGGGCACGAGATTATCCGCGCCACACCGCATGGAGCCGATCTGCTCGCCGATTCGGGCTGGCACGATCTGCTGGCCGAGGCTGAAACCGGCGAGGTCGCCTTTACCGGTGGTTCGCTGACGCTGTCGCCCACCCCTGCGATGATGGTGATCGATGTCGATGGCGACATCGCGCCGCGCGCGCTGGGGCTGGCAGCAGCGACGCAGAGCGCGCTGGCGATCCGCCGCCACGGCATCGGCGGCGGCGTGGTCGTCGATTTTCCGACGCTCGCCGACAAGGCCGATCGCAATGCCGCGGCCAACTATTTCGACGCAGCGATGACCATCCCGTGCGAGCGCACCGCGATCAACGGCTACGGGCTGATGCAGATCGTGCTCAAACGCACCCGCGCATCGCTGATCGAACTGCATGCCGCAGACCCGGTGCGCTGGCGGCTGCTCGCCGCGCTGCGCAGCGTCGAGCGCGATCGCGGCACCGGCCCGATCTCGCTCGATCTGGCGTCGGACGAATCGCGGCTGCTGCAACGCGAACCGGCGCTGCTCGAAGCACTGCAGCGCCGCAGCGGGCGGCCGGTTGTCCTCGCCGAACGCACCGCCTAGATACGGCATCATGACCGATCCCCGCCCCAATCCGCGCGCCTGCCCGATGTGCCGCAAGCCCGCGCGCGCCGAATTCACGCCGTTTTGCAGCAAGGCCTGCAAGGACCGAGACCTGCTGCAATGGCTGGGCGAAGGCTATAGCGTCCCCGGCCCGCCCGCCGACCAGCCCGATGCGGATTATGATTGAGGCCGAATCCGAAAAGGGAGAACGGTCGCGCGATTTTGCTATGGACAAGCCCCGCCTGCCCTGCCTATAGGCGGCGCTCCAAATCGCCGGTAAGGCGATGCAGGCGGCACGTCGGTGCCACCAGATGCCCGGGTAGCTCAGTTGGTAGAGCATGCGATTGAAAATCGCAGTGTCGGCGGTTCGACCCCGTCCCCGGGCACCACTTCCTTCCTTTCATGATCATATACCCCGGCGTCTTGCCGCCTTGAGCCCGCTGCAAAAACGTCTGGCATGGCGCGCGCTGGCGGCCCATGATCGGCGTGCGTCCGTTTCGCAGCTAGGAAAGCCAGATGACCGGCAGCATTCTCGTGATACTGGGATCGGAGCGAATATCCGGCCCGCCCGAACCGCCGCGGCTTGGCGAACGGGTGGCAGCCGCCTGCATGTACAGGCTGGAGGCAAAGGCGGTGCCTGCCGCGCTGGTCGACCCGGTCGAGATCGAGCTGCCGCACCCGTTCAAGCCGCATTTCGCCTATCGCCGCGGATCGGCGCCTGAAGTGCTCGACCGGCTTGCCGACCAGATCGCCGCGGCTGACGGCTATGTTATGGTCAGCCCTGAATACAACCACATGATGAGCCCGGTGCTTGCCGACCTGCTCAACCATTTCGGCAGTTCGCTGTTCTCGTACAAGCCCAGCGCCATCGTCACTTATTCGGCAGGCCAGTGGGGCGGGACGCGCGCTGCGGTCAGCATGCGCACGTTCCTGTCCGAGCTGGGCTGCCTGCCGGTCTCGGCGATGATCCATGTGCCGCGCGCACACGAGGTGTTCGGTGCGGATGGCACCTACCTTGCCGGCGTCGATGCCGCGCGCTGGGACGGCTATCTGGACCGGACGCTCGACCAGCTCGGCTGGTGGGCGGCAGCGGCTGCGCGGCAGCGCGGCGATGGCGGCAAACGGCCCGGTGCGTTCATGGTCGATCCATCGCAAAGAAATGCGCCCTGACGCCATGGCTGGGCCGGTCGCGCACCCGATACCGGGCGATGTCCGGTTCACCACCCGCGCCGCGCCGCCTGCGCTCGATCATGCGGTGCTCGAGCTGTGGCATCTCGACGATCCGGGGGCACCGCATTGCGGCTTGCCCAAGCCGTATGTCGAGATCGTCGTCAGCCTGCGCGGGATCCACTGGTGGCGCGCGGCGCCGGGCATGCCCGAGCATCGCTATGCCACCGCTTGGGTGACCCCGGTGCAGGACGGTCCGCGATATGCCCGCGCCGAAGGTCGGCGCGAGCTGGTGGGCGCACGGCTGCAGCCCTGGGCGGCCAAGGCCTGGCTTGGCACGCTGCCCCCCGGCAACGGCATCCCGCCCCCCAGGCTGTCGGCGCTGCTCGGCCGCGAGGCAGGCCTGTTGCGCGATTCGCTCAAGGCTGCGGACAGCCTGGACACGCTGTTCGAGCGCTTTGCCGCGTGGCTCGAGCCACGGCTGCCCGGCCGCGATGCGATCACCCTGCCCGCCCCTTGCCGCGACACCGACCGCGCGATGGATCTCGCCAGAGCGGTCGAGGCGACCCCGCGGCATTATCGCAGGCTGTTTTCGGGTCGCACCGATCTGGCGCCCAAGCGCTGGCTGCTGCTTCGCCGGATCGACGCGGTGCTGCGCGATCCCAGGCTCGCCGACCCGCACTTCTCGCTCGCGGTGCTGGCGTGCGAGCATGGATTTGCCGACCAGGCGCATCTCACGCGCGAAATGAAGCGGTTCACCGGCGCCACCCCCGGCCAGTTGCGGCACCGCGCCGCGCATTATCCGCCGCACATGCTGATGCCGCGATGACCCCTTTGTTCAATCCTGCGCTTTCGCCCGCTGCTAATCGAGGCATCGAAAGGAGATTGGCATGAGCATGGGACGGAAGATTTTGGCGGTGGTGCTGGGGACGGTCACTGCAGGGGTCGCGATTGCAGGGGTGGAGATGCTCGCGCATGGCCGCATCACCGGCGACGCATTGTTCGCTGCAGTGGCGGCGGGTTACGGTCTGGGCGCTTTCGGCGGCAGCCTGCTGGCCTTCCGGCTCTCAGGGGCGCGCTGGACTGCGGTCGCGGTGACGGCGATCCTCGCGCTGCTCGCCATCGGCAACCTGTTCGCGCTGCCGCATCCGATGTGGTTCGTGCCGGTCGCTGCGGTGACGCTGGCGGCGGGCCATGCCGCAGCGATCGCGGTATCGCGCCGGTCTGGCGGACAGGCCTTGTCCTGACGGGGTCCCGGCCTATGATCGCGCATCAGGCACGGAGAGACACATGACGCTGAAAGACACGCTGGTTCCCACCTACATCCAAATGCTCGGGGCGCTCTCCGCGTGGCTGGACAAGGCATCGGACCAGCTCTCCGCAGACAGGGCCGCAACGATCATGCGCGCGCGGCTCGCGCCGGACATGTTCCCGCTGTTCACCCAGATCTGCTTTTCGTGCGTCCAGGCGCAGGAGGGCATCTTTCGCCTGCGGCAGGAGGAAATGCCGGCCTCAGTCGGCGCATTGCTGGCGGACGGGCGCAACGCCGACACGACCACGCCGACGATCGCCGATGCCCGGGCCCGCATCGCCGAGACGCTGCGGATCGTCGAGGCAGCCGCCGCGGACGCGCCCGATCTGTCGCCCGATGCGCCGCTGGCGCACACCTTGCCCAACGGCATGGTGTTCGATCTCACCGCCGCGCAATATGTCCGCGACTGGGCACTGCCGCAGCTCTATTTCCATGTGATGGCCGCCTATGCCATCCTGCGCGCCGAGGGCGTGGGCATCGGCAAGGCGGATTTCGTCGCGCACATGTTCCCCTTCCTGCGTCCAGGGACGATGCCCAAGCCCGGCTGACCCTTGCGGCAACCGGTCACAAGGCGAGTGCGTACGGAGCGATGATGACGCCAGCCTGGAGTCATCGACGAGTCCTTTTCGCGGGCTATCACCGCGATCAGCAAGGGAGAACGATGATGGCCTATGTTTCCGCAGCCGATGGTACGCAGATTTTCTACAAGGACTGGGGTCCGAAGGATGCCCAGCCGATCGTGTTCCACCACGGCTGGCCATTGTCGTCCGACGACTGGGACGCGCAGATGCTGTTCTTCCTCGATCAGGGCTTCCGCGTCGTCGCGCACGATCGGCGCGGCCATGGCCGGTCCGAACAGGTGAGCGAGGGCCATGACATGGACCATTATGCCGCCGACGCCGCTGCGGTCACCGCGCATCTCGACCTGAAGAACGCGGTGCATATCGGCCACTCGACCGGCGGCGGCGAAGCTGCGCGTTATGTCGCGCAGCACGGCATCCCGCAGGGCCGCGTCGCCAAGGCGGTGCTGGTCGCGGCGGTGCCACCGATCATGGTCAAGACCGAGCGATATCCCGGCGGACTCGACATGGAGGTGTTCGACGGCTTCCGCAGCGGTCTCGCCGCCAACCGCGCCGCCTTCTTCCGCGATGTCGCCTCCGGACCGTTCTACGGCTTCAACCGCGAGGATTCTCAGCCCGACGAGGCGGTCGTCGAAAACTGGTGGCGGCAGGGCATGATGGGCAGCGCCAAGGCGCATTACGATGGCATCAAGGCCTTTTCCGAAACCGACCAGACCGACGACCTGAAGGCGATGACCGTCCCTACACTGGTGCTGCACGGGGATGACGATCAGGTCGTGCCTTACAAGAACGCGGCGCTGCTGCAGGCCGATCTGCTCCCCGACGCCACGCTGAAAATCTATGAAGGCCTCTCCCACGGCATGCTGACGGTCAACGCGGACACGCTCAACGCCGATATTCTCGCCTTCATCCGATCCTGATCCAAGCCCGGGCGCCCGGTCCGCAAAAATGCGATGGACCGGGCGCCTGATCGCGCCAAGCCTCTGTTCTTTCTTTGTTCTTGACCCTATATCGGGGGCATGAGCGAAAAACCGATTCTGCAAAAGCTAAGCGTGCTGGCCGACGCCGCCAAATACGATGCTTCGTGCGCCTCGTCGGGAACGATCAAGCGCGACTCGACCGGCACCAAGGGGATCGGTTCGACCGGCGGCATGGGCATCTGCCACAGCTATGCGCCCGATGGCCGCTGCATCTCGCTGCTCAAGATCCTGCTCACCAATTTCTGCATCTATGATTGCCGCTTCTGCATCAACCGCGCGTCAAGCAACGTGCCACGCGCGCGGTTCAATCCGGAAGAGGTCGTGCGGCTGACGCTCGATTTCTACAAGCGCAACTATATCGAGGGGCTGTTCCTCTCTTCCGGTATCATCCGGTCGGAAGATTACACGATGGAGCAGCTCGTCGAGGTCTCGCGGCTGCTGCGTGAGGAGCACCGTTTCGGGGGCTATATTCACCTGAAGACCATCGCCGGCGCCTCGCCCGAGCTGATCGCGCGTGCAGGCCTTTATGCCGACCGCCTCTCGACCAATGTCGAGTTGCCGACCGAGGCGGGATTGAAGAGCTTCGCGCCCGAAAAGACCTCGGCGACGATCCGCAAGACGATGGCAGGCGTGCGCGTCGGGCTCGACGACGCGGCAGAAGCTGCGCGCGGGCGGCTGCTCAAGAAAGCCAAGGCGCCGCGCTTTGCCCCCGCCGGCCAGTCGACCCAGATGATCGTCGGCGCGGATGGGGCCAAGGACGACGACATCCTGCAATCGGCGACCAGCCTCTATTCGGGGTACAAATTGCGCCGCGTCTATTACTCCGCCTACAGCCCGATCCCCGATGCGAGCAGCGACCTGCCCCCCGTGCGTCCGCCGCTGATCCGCGAGCACCGATTGTACCAGGCCGACTGGCTGCTGCGCTTCTACGGCTTTTCGCGCGGCGAGATCATGGAAGGCGCAGACGGGGGCATGCTCGACCTGACGATCGATCCCAAGCTCGCCTGGGCGCTGCAGCGGCGCGAGGCGTTTCCGGTCGACATCAACCGTGCGCCGCGAGAGATGCTGCTGCGCGTGCCGGGCCTTGGCACCAAGGCGGTCGAGCGGATCATCGCCGCGCGGCGGCTGGGCGCGGTGCGGATTGGCGATCTGGCCAAGCTCACCGCCTCGGTAAAGAAGGTGCTGCCGTTCATCACCACCCCCGACTGGCGCCCCGGCGGGTTGACCGACAGCGAAAACTTGCGCGCACGCTTCGCCCCGCCGCCCGAGCAGATGAGCCTCGCGCTCTGAAGCCACCAACGATGCGCGAGATCATCCTAAACACCCCTGGCGACTTTGCCGAATGGCGCGAGGCAGCGCGCGCACTGCTCGCCGCCGAGGTGCCGCCCGATCAAGTCGTCTGGCGGCAGGCGGGCGAGAGCGCCTCATTGTTCTCCGACGACGCCCCGCTGGTGCCCAGGCGCACGGTCACCCTGCCGCGCGCGCTGGTGACCACGCTCGACCGGGTGATCTGCCACCGCGACGCGAACGTGCCGACGCGGCTGTACAATATCGTCTGGCGCGCGCTGGGCGACCGGCGGCTGCTCGAGCGGCGCACCGACAATGATGTCGACTGGCTGGCCAAGGCCGACAAGGCGATCCGTCGCGACCTGCACAAGATGCACGCGTTCGTCCGCTTCCGCAGGCTGGGCGGCGAGGATGCCGAGCGCGAATCCTTCGTCGCCTGGTTCGAGCCCGAACACCGCATCGTGCGGCTGGCGGCACCCTTCTTCCGCAAGCGCTTCTACGGTATGGACTGGGCGATCCTGACGCCAGACGCGCGCGCGATTTGGCAGGACGAGACGCTGACCTATGGCCCCGGCGGCACGCGCGACGAGGTGCCCGATTCCGATGTCGTCGAAGAGCAGTGGCGGATGTATTACGGTTCGATCTTCAACCCCGCGCGAGTCAAGATCGCCGCGATGCGCGCAGAGATGCCCAAGAAATACTGGCACAACCTGCCCGAGGCGCAGGACATCGGCCCGCTTCTCGCAGGCGCCGGCGCGCGGGTCGAGAGGATGCGCGAGACCGCGGTTCAGCTCGCCAATCCGCGCAGCGACAAATGGCGTGTGCGCGGGGAGATAGAGGCTCCGATAGCGGGCGAAACAGCGACACTCGCGGAACTGGCGCGGGGGTTGCAGATGTGTACCCGCTGCCCGATCCACTGCAATGCGACCCAGGCCGTCGCAGGCGAAGGCAAAGCGGATGCGCGCATCATGCTGGTGGGCGAACAGCCCGGCGACCGCGAGGACCTGGAAGGCCGCCCCTTCGTCGGGCCGGCAGGCCAGCTGCTCGACGAGGCGCTGGTCGAGGCGGGACTAGACCGCGCGCAGCTCTACATCACCAACGCGGTCAAGCACTTCAAGTTCGAGCCGCGCGGCAAGCGCCGGTTGCACCAGAACCCTTCCACCGGCGAGATCGACATCTGCCGCTGGTGGCTCGATCAGGAGCGCGCGCTGGTCAGGCCCGACATCATCGTCTCGCTGGGTGGTAGCGCGCTGCGCGGGCTCACCGGCAAGAGCGCCAGCATCGCCTCGGTGCGCGGCAAGCCGATGACCCTGGAAGGCGGCGAAAGGCTGGTGGCGACGGTGCATCCCTCCTTCCTGCTGCGCCTGCCCGACCGCCAGCGCGCCGCGGCCGAGCGCACCGCCTTCATCGCCGATCTGGCAGCCGCGCGGAAGCTTGCGCATAATGCAACCTGATCGGGTTGGCCGCGTAGGGGTGGAATGTTTATCCCTTGCAGCAATACCGATCATCCGCTGGCGCAACGTTTTCGCGCCTTTATCAAGCAACCCGAATTCCCCTGTGTCGGCGCCAAGTCGGCTCTGGGCAAGGGGCAGATGCGGATCATCGTCGGGCGCGATCTGCGTTCCGGCTGGGATGATCTGCGCATCCTGCCCTCGCTGATGGCCATCGCGCAGGACTATGCGCGCGACCCCGTGCCGTTCCAGTCGCTGGCGGTGTTGTTCGAGGAGGACGCAGGTCTGACCGAGGAGCAGTTCGAACAGCATCTGTGGCAGCGGGTGCAATCGCTGACCGACAAGGACGCCTGGCTCGGACAGCAGGCCGATCCGCGCGTGAGCTCCGACCCCGATGACCCGCATTTCTCGCTCAGCTTTGGCGGCGAGGCGTTTTTCGTCGTCGGGCTGCACCCGCATGCCAGCCGCCCCGCGCGACGGTTTGAGCGTCCGGCGCTGATCTTCAACCTGCACGACCAGTTCGAGCAATTGCGCGCCAATGGGCTTTACGACAAGATGCGCGGCACGATCATTGCGCGCGACATCGCGCTTGCGGGCGACGCCAACCCGATGCTGGCGGTGCATGGAACGGTCTCCGAAGCCCGGCAATATAGCGGCCGCCAGGTCGACCAGAGCTGGAAATGCCCGATGAGCCAGCGCAAGGCTGCCGAACATGCCCTCTGATCACCGCAGCGAAATCCCGCCGCGCTCGGGCACCGCGTTCGAGCTGCGCAAGGGCCAGACGCTGACCGTCATCGATGTGCGCGGTGAGCAGGTAGCCGATCTGCTGGCGTTCGACCGCGAAGACATTCACGAGGTCATCTCCTCAGGCCGCACGCTCGATTATGCCAGCCGGATCTACCTCACCACCGGCGATATGCTCTATTCCAACCGCAGCAACGTGATGCTGGAAATCGTCGCCGATGATGTCGGCCGCCACGATTTCCTGCTCACTCCGTGCTCGAAGGATACGTTCCGGATCATCTATGGCGACACCGATCCGCACCGCGGCTGCTTCGGCAATCTCGCTGCGGCGCTTGAACCTTATGGCGTTACCGAGGACATGATCCCGGTGGCATTCAACTGCTTCATGAACGTGCCGGTCGACGGTAGAACCGGCGAGTTGCGGGTTGATCCGCCGCTCAGCAAGGCGGGCGATACCGTGACCTTCGTCGCGCACCGCGATCTGATCATCGGCCTCACCGCCTGTTCGGCGCTGCAATCGAACAACGGCTCGTTCAAGCCGATCGCCTACGAGATCAGCGGCTAGAGCTTTCGCGCGGCCAGGTAGAACCAGTCGCCCATCCCCAGTTTCGGCCCCGCCCAGGCCAGCGGCGCGAACGCCAGCGCATAGGCCAGCCGTTTGGGGCTACGCCTCAGCGTGCGCATGCTGCCGAACGTATAGGCAAGGTCGATGCAGGTATGCTGCGTCCCCAGACAGGCAAACCCGCGCTGCTCGAGCATGGCTGTCAACGTGCGCACCGAGAACTGGTAGAGATGCCAGGGCGGCTCGGGATGCGGCCAGTGGTTCAAGACCCGGGCCAGCGGCTGCGAGGCCCTGGGGAACAGTCCGTCGATATTGGGGGTCGAGAGGATGAACAGCCCGCCGGGCTTGAGCAGCCGATGGGCCGCCGCGATATCACCTGCCGGATCGCGGACATGCTCGATCACGTCGAACATCGTCAGCAGATCGAAGCTTTCGGGCGCGGCATCGACCGCATGGATATCCCCGTCGGTCACCTGCAGCGCGAAATGATCGCGCGCGAACTGCGCCGAGGCGGCGGAAAACTCCGCGCCTTCGGCCGTGAAGCCCGCAGATTTGGCCTTGTCCAGGAAAAGCCCTGTCGAACAGCCGATATCGATCAGCCGTCCGCCCGAGGCCCAGCGCCGGGTGAACGCCAGATGCTCGCCCGCCACGCCCGCCATGCGCGCAAAGGCCGGGCTGTGGGGATCGTGCAGTTCGGTGTGATAATCCGCTTCGCCCTGATACATCGCCGCCAGCTCGGCGGGCTCGGGCGGATCGGCGATATAGGCCAGGCCGCAGTTCGAACACTCGACCAGGGTATAGCGCCCCAGGCTGGCGAGCAGGCGGGGTCCGGTCGATCCGCAATGATTGCATACGGCCTGCGGCCAGGACTGCGCCATGTCAGGGTCCTTTTGACGGCTTGTGTCGATGTCGAGGTCGCAACTCGCCCAAGGGGATATCGCGCGACGGTGAACAACGGGTAAACCTGGCTCGCGCACCATCCGGTTCAAGCGATCTTAACCGTCCTTGTCTAGACCGGCGCGCATCGCTTCACCCTTGCCCGGAAACCATCGCTCGCATGCAACCCGTCGCCACCCAGGTCCGCTTTCTGCTCGGCGACCGCCCGATCCTTGCGGCGCGGCGGATGGTGGTGCCGATCGGCTATGGGCTGGATGCGATCCTGCGCAATGCGCCCCTGCCCGCAGCACCGTTGCCGCCCGATGCCGATGGCTATCGGCTGCAATCGGTCCCGGTCGCGCGGATCGCGCAGCTGGACCGCGACTTTGCCGGGCTGGTCGCCTCGCAGCCGCAGCTTTACGCGCGGCATTATATCGACATGGCGCCGGGCCATGACGGCTATATGGCGCAGTTCTCGTCCAAGACGCGCGCGACGCTCAAGCGCAAGATGCGCAAGCTCGCCGATGCCGGCGGGGGCGAACTCGATATCCGCAGCTATCACCGACCCGATCAGCTCGATGCCTTTTTCGCCGCCGCGCTGCCGCTCTCGCAGCAGACCTATCAGGCGCGGCTGCTCGATGCCGGTCTGCCCGGAGATGATGGCTTCCGCGCCGAGGCACACAGGCTCGCGCGAACGGACAATCTGCGCGCCTATGTGCTGTTCCTGCACGGCCAGGCTGCGGCCTATCTGTATCTGCCGGTCGCCGATGATGTGCTGATCTACGCCTATCTCGGCTATGATCAGGCGTGCGCGCAGCTCTCCCCGGGCACCGTTCTGCAGATGCATGCGCTCGAGCGGCTGTTTGCCGAGCAGCGCTTTCGCTATTTCGATTTCACCGAGGGCGATGGCGCGCACAAGGCGCTGTTCGGCACGCATCAGGTGCAGTGCGCGACGCTGTTCCTGCTCAAGCCGACGCTCGCCAACCGCGCCCTGCTCGCGGGACAACAGCGCTTCAACGCCGCGGTGGAGGGCACCGGCGCATGGCTCGACCGGATCGGCGCCAAGGCCAGGATCCGCAAGCTGCTGCGCGGCTGACGAACCGCCAGCGGCGATTCACATCCGCCTAGACGGCAGCAAGGGATTCGAACACCGCGAATTCGTTGAGGAAGAACGTCGACAGGATCCCCGCTTCATAGCGGATGCGGCTGACGGCCTGTTCACCATAGCGCAGAGCGGTGCGCACCAGATTGGCGGGCAAGGTGGTGATCGACTTGCGGCTGCGAGGCTCCAGCGCGTCGAAGCCGATCGGCTCGAGCCGCTGGTGCTCGGCGATGTTGCGGCACATCGCGTCGAACCGCCGCACGACGATGGGATTGGCGCGGGTGCGATCACGGCTGAGCAGCTCGAAGCTGTGGCTGACGATGGTGAAGCACGGCCAGCCGTCTTCGGCGGCATGGGTCAGCGCATCGCGCATTTCCCAGGCGGAAAGCGCGCACAACTGCACCGAGCGGATGCTGCCGGGCCGATCCTGGATGACGCTCACTGGGATGATGCCGACCCCCAGATGCTCGCTGAACGGCGGCGTCGCCGGTGGCAGGTCGATATCGCATTCGCCCGAAAGGAATGAGGGGTTGAAGCTGCTGTCATAGCGCACCCCGATCGCGCTCAGCGCGCGCAGGGTGTCGTCATTGGCGCCAAAATTGCCCGCACGAAACGCGGTGGGCTTAGGCGCTCCGGCCATGATCAGCAGCGCGCGCGCCTGTTCGAGCAGCCGGATCTGGTCGTCGAGCGGGAAATCGGCGATGTTGCGTCCGCGCAGATGCGCATGTTCGTGATCGCGGGCAAATTCCAGCCATTCGGTGTGGATGTGCAGCTGCACCTCGTGCCCGCGCTTGAGGATCGGCTCGACGATCCGCGCGATCACCCCGGGGCCGTAGACCAATGCGGGCATCGGATCGACGAAGAACACTCCGGTCAGCCCGGCAGCCTCCAGCCGGTCCATCTGATAGAAGATGCCGAACTCGCCATCGCGGCACTTGCCGGCGATCGAGCTGTCGAAATTGTCCTGCGCGCTCGCGCCCTCCTGGAAGAGCTTGAGCGACAATTCGGTATCGACAGTGAACTGAACCTTGGTGACCATCATCCTGCTCTATGTCGAGGGGGTTAAAACCGGCTTACCAATGTCGCAGCGCATCAAAAAGCTACACGCGAAGCCGCGCAAAGTCTATCCGATGATAACTCTGTGCTGTGTCGAAATGAGCCAATATATAGTCCCGGAGCACTATACGGCCGGGATGAAGCGCACCCTGGATACGCCGACCGGATGGCTTGTTGCTAATAGTTTTCAATTGCATAGATAATTGGCGGGGCGGGGCTTTTGACGGTTGAAATGCCCGCCCAAGCGGCCTAGGCAGGCCCCCTAGGCGACGATTCAGGCCGGGAAATCCGGCTGGCGCCAGCCTCAGGTCGTGAAACGGACACATATTTTGCCGGATTTCTGCTCAGGGAACGCACACGCACCATTTTCACCCCCGCATTCCTGACAGGCAGTTTCGGCCGGGCTTCATAACTTTCGGAAAGGATTGACCATGGCACGCAAGAAGATCGCGCTGATCGGCGCAGGCAATATCGGCGGCACGCTCGCGCACCTCGCGGCGCTCAAGGAACTGGGCGATATCGTGCTGTTCGATGTGGTGGAAGGCGTGCCCCAGGGCAAGGCGCTCGATCTGTCGCAGTGCGGCCCGGTCGAAGGCTTTGACGCGAAGATCACCGGCACCAACGATTATGCCGATATCGCCGGCGCAGACGTCATCATCGTCACCGCAGGCGTTGCCCGCAAGCCCGGCATGAGCCGCGACGACCTGCTGGGCATCAACCTCAAGGTCATGAAGGCCGTGGGCGAAGGCATCGCCGCCAACGCGCCGAACGCGTTCGTCATCTGCATCACCAACCCCCTCGACGCGATGGTCTGGGCGCTGCGCGAATTCTCCGGCCTGCCGCACCACATGGTCGTCGGCATGGCGGGCGTGCTCGACAGCGCGCGCTTCAGCCACTTCATCGCCGATGAATTCCAGGTCTCGGTCCGCGACGTGAACACCTTCGTGCTCGGCGGCCATGGCGATACCATGGTTCCCGTGGTCCAGTATTCGACCGTTGCCGGCATCCCCGTTCCCGACCTCATCAAGCAGGGCCGTTCGACCAAGGAGCGCATCGACGAAATCGTCAAGCGCACCCGCGGCGGCGGCGGCGAGATCGTTGCGCTGCTCAAGACCGGTTCGGCCTATTATGCGCCCGCCACCAGCGGCATTGCGATGGCCGAAGCGTATCTGTCGGACCAGAAGCGCCTGCTGCCCTGCGCAGCCTTTGTCGAAGGCAAATACGGGCTTGATGGCCTGTATGTCGGCGTGCCGGTCATCATTGGTGCCGGCGGCGTCGAGCAGATCGTCGAGATCGAACTTGACGACGAAGCCAAGGGCAACCTTCAGGTGTCGGTCGATGCGGTCAAGGAACTGCTCGACGCGTGCCGCAACCTGGACTCGAGCCTCGCCTGATGGCGGCTTCCGGTCTTCTGATCGGACTTTTCGCGCTGGCGGCGATGCAAGATACGCCGCCAGCCGAAAACCCCTACCCTGCGCGAGAGGTTCTCTCCGCGTTTGCGACCGCCTGTTCGGGTATCGAGAGCATGGCCGTGGCCAAGGCATCGGTGCTCGCCGCAGGCTGGCAGCCGGTGCCTGCCGATGACACCGGCGCGCTGATGGCGCTGGTCGCGTTCGGCAAGGCGAAGCTCGCCGAGAGCGATCCCGACATGAAGCTGATCGAGGGCGGCGAATACCGCATGACTGTCGCCGGGCGCGAGCTGGGCGTCGTGCTGTCGGGTGTCGATCTGGAAAAGATCCGCTCGCAGGGCTGCCGCGTCTATGATTTCACCGCCGCCAGCGCCATATCACCCGAAGATCTGGAAGGCTGGGCCGCGCGCAAGCCCAACGACACCCAGACGCCCGAGGGCGGGATCATCAAGCATGTGTGGAACCCGGGGCTGAAACCCGGCCACATGGAAATGGAAATCAGCTTCGTGCCACAAGGCGCACTCGCCGCCGCCAATATTCCCCTATCCGGCCTCGTCTTCACGGCCACTGCAATGGAGTTCCTCAAGAAATGAGCATTCTCGTCAACAAGCACACCAAGGTCATCACGCAGGGCATGACCGGCGCGACCGGCACCTTCCACACCGAGCAGGCGCTGGCCTATGGCACGCAGATGGTCGGCGGCGTGACTCCGGGCAAGGGCGGCACCACGCATATCGGCCTGCCCAACTTCAACACCGTGGCCGAGGCGAAGGCCGTGACCGGCGCGACCGCGACCTGCATCTACGTGCCGCCGCCGTTCGCAGCGGACTCTATCCTCGAGGCGATCGACGCCGGCATGGAGCTCATCGTCGCGATCACCGAGGGCATTCCGGTGCTCGACATGGTGCGCGTCAAGCGCGCCCTGGTCGGCAGCAAGTCGCGCCTCATCGGCCCCAACTGCCCCGGCGTGCTGACCCCCGACGAGTGCAAGATCGGCATCATGCCCGGCAGCATCTTCAAGAAGGGCTCGGTCGGCGTCGTCTCGCGCTCGGGTACGCTCACCTATGAAGCCGTGCACCAGACCACCGCGGTCGGCCTGGGCCAGACCACGGCGGTCGGCATCGGCGGCGATCCGGTCAACGGCACCAACTTCATCGACGTGCTCGAGCTGTTCATGGCCGATGACGAGACCACCTCGATCATCATGATCGGCGAAATCGGCGGCAGCGCCGAAGAAGAAGCCGCGCAGTTCATCAAGGACGAAGCCAAGCGCGGCCGCAAGAAGCCGATGGTCGGCTTCATCGCAGGCCGCACCGCGCCTCCGGGCCGTCGCATGGGCCATGCAGGGGCGATCGTTTCGGGCGGCGAAGGCGGCGCGGACGACAAGATCGCGGCGATGGAAGACGCCGGCATCCGCGTCTCCCCCTCGCCCTCGCTGCTCGGCCAGACGCTGGCGGAGCTGCTGGAAACGGTGTGATTTTGGTTACCCTCTCCCTTCAGGGGAGAGGGAAAGCATCGCGAAGCGATGCGAGGGAGAGGGCTCGGAGCACGACCGGTAGCGTGGTCCCCCTCTCCCAGCTTCGACTAGGCGCTTGCAGCGCCAAGTCTGCGCAACCCTCTCCCTCGGTGGGGAGAGGGGTTTTAGGGACGCTTGAATATGACCTACGACGCAAACGATTATGATCCCGCCGAGGGCCCCCAGGCGGGGCCGAGCTGGCAGCTGAGCAACTGGCCGCTGGGCGATGGCGATGACCTGACCGCGGCGCTCGACCCGATGCAGATGCAGGTTGCGGTCAAGGCCGCGATCCGCAGCGCGTCGGCAGGCGCGGGCCAGCCGGTGGACGAGGCCGCGATCGCCCGCGCCGCAGACCGCTCGATCCGCGCCATGATGCTGATCCGCACCTACCGGGTGCGCGGCCATCTGGCAGCGGACCTAGATCCGCTGGGGCTGTCGCAGCAGGATATCCCGGCTGACCTGACCCCCGAATATCACGGATTCACTGCGGCCGAGATGGACGAGAAGGTGTTCCTGGGCGGCACCATGGGCTTTGAAAGCGCCACCGTGCGCCAGCTCATCGATACCCTGCGCGCCAACTACTGCGGCAAGGTCGGCCTTGAATACATGCACATCTCGGACGTGGAGGAGCGCCGCTTCTTCCAGGACCGGATGGAAGGCGTCGACAAGGTCATCGAATTTACCGAGAACGGCAAGAAGGCCATTCTGTCCAAGGTGATCGAAGCCGAGACGTTCGAGAACTTCCTCGGCAAGAAATACGTCGGCACCAAGCGCTTCGGGCTTGATGGCGGCGAATCGATGATCCCCGCGCTCGAGGCGGTGATCAAGTACGGCGGCCAGCTCGGCCTCAAGGAAATCGTCTACGGCATGCCGCATCGCGGCCGTCTCAACGTGCTCGCCAACGTGATGGCCAAGCCCTATCGCGTGATCTTCCACGAGTTTTCGGGCGGTTCGTCGAACCCCGACGACGTCGCAGGCTCGGGCGACGTGAAGTATCACCTTGGCACCAGCACCGATCGCGAGTTCGACGGCATCAGCGTCCATATGTCGCTGGTCCCCAACCCCTCGCATCTCGAGGCGGTGGATCCTGTCGTGCTGGGCAAGGTCCGCGCGCAGCAGGTCAACCGCGACGATCTGGCCGATCACAGCCAGGTGCTGCCGGTGCTGCTGCACGGCGATGCCGCTTTTGCAGGCCAGGGTATCGTCTGGGAGTGCCTTGGGTTCTCGGGCATCCGCGGCTACAACACCGGCGGCTGCATCCACTTCATCGTCAACAACCAGATCGGCTTCACGACGAGCCCGCAGTTCGCGCGCTCCTCGCCTTACCCCTCGGATGTCGCCAAGGGCGTCCAGGCACCGATCCTGCATGTCAACGGCGATGATCCGGAAGCGGTGACCTTTGCGTGCAAGATGGCCATCGATTTCCGCCAGCAGTTCCACCGCGATGTCGTCATCGACATGTGGTGCTACCGCCGGTTTGGCCATAACGAAGGCGACGAGCCCAGCTTCACCCAGCCGCAGATGTACGCCAAGATTCGCCAGCATCCGCGCGTCAGCAAGATCTATGGCGATCGCCTGATCGAACAGGGCGTGGTGACGCAGGACTGGATCGATGGCACGGCCACGGCGTTTTCGGACAATCTCGAGGTCGAGTTCGAGGCGGGCAAGACCTACAAGGCGAACCAGGCCGACTGGTTTGCCGGACGCTGGTCGGGTCTGCACGCGCCTGCAGACCCCGAATATGCGCGCCGCAATGTCGAAACCGGCATCGACCGCAAGCTGCTCGAGAGCCTGGGCCGCACGCTGACCACGATCCCCGAAGGCCATGAGGTCCACAAGACCCTGCGCCGCGTGATCGATGCCAAGCGCGACATGTTCGACAAGGGCGAAGGCTTCGACTGGGCGACCGGCGAAGCGCTGGCGTTCGGGTCGCTGGTGTCGGAAGGCTATGCCGTGCGTCTGTCGGGCCAGGATTCGGGCCGCGGCACGTTCAGCCATCGTCACGCGGTGTGGATCGACCAGAACACCGGCGGCCGCTATCTGCCGCTGGAACAGGTTCCGCACGGCCGGTTCGAGGTGCTCGACAGCCCCTTGTCCGAATATGGCGTGCTGGGCTTCGAGTACGGCTATGCGATGGCCGACCCGAAGACGCTGGTGCTGTGGGAAGCGCAGTTCGGCGATTTCGCCAACGGCGCGCAGATCATGATCGACCAGTTCATCGCCAGCGGCGAGGCCAAGTGGCTGCGCGCCAACGGTCTGGTGATGCTGCTGCCGCACGGCATGGAAGGCCAGGGGCCCGAGCACAGCTCGGCGCGTCTGGAACGCTTCCTGCAGCTGTGTGCAGGCGACAACATGCAGGTGTGCAACATCACCACGCCGGCCAACTACTTCCATGTGCTGCGCCGGCAGATGCACCGTCCGTTCCGCAAGCCGCTGATCATCATGACGCCCAAGTCGCTGCTGCGACACAAGATGGCGGTATCGAAGACCAACGACTTCTGCGGCAACAGCCACTTCATGCGCATCCTGTCCGATCCGGCCCAGCCGGAGGACAAGGACGTCAAGCGGCTGGTGCTGTGTTCGGGCAAGGTCGCGTTCGACCTGATGGAAGCGCGCGATGCGGCGGGCGACAAGCACACCGCGATCATCCGGCTGGAACAGCTCTACCCCTTCCCCGGCGAGCCGCTGACCATCCGCCTGAAGCGCATGGTCAATCTGGAAGAGGTGGTCTGGGCGCAGGAAGAGGCGCGCAACAACGGCGCGTGGTTCTTCGTCGAGCCGTTCATCGAGGAATGCCTGGCCGATGCCGGGGTCGCCCCCAAGCGTCCTCGCTACGCAGGCCGGATCGCGGCGGCATCCCCCGCTACCGGTCTTGCCAAGCGGCACCAGGCCGAACAGGGCGCGCTGATCGCAGACGCGCTGGGCCACGATGTCCGCGATGAGATCCGTCGTCAGCGCAAGAGCTGACTACCCGCAAGAATATGAAGTTGTTTCCGCGAGTTGAAGCGGACAAAGACGAAGGTTTGTGAACCATGAGCATCGAAGTCAAAGTCCCCATTCTGGGTGAATCGATCAGCGAAGCCACCATCGGCGAGTGGCTGAAGAAGCCCGGCGATGCGGTCGCCGCCGATGAGGCGATCGCCAGCCTGGAAACCGACAAGGTCGCGGTCGAAGTCCCCGCGCCGTCGGCAGGCGTGATGGGCCAGCAGATGTATGCCGCTGGCGACACCGTTCAGGTCGGCGCGCTTCTGGCGATGATCGAAGCGGCTGGAAGCGCGGCGGCAGCCTCGCCGCCCGCGACGCCTGCTCCGGCCCCTGCCGCCGCCCCTGCCCCAGCCGCTGCAAAGGCCGATCCTGCGCCTGCCCCGTCGGTCAGCTCGGGCGAGCCGGTGAGCCTGTCGCCAGCGGTGCGCCGTCTGGTGCTCGAACATGGGCTCGACCCCACCGGCATCCGCGGCACCGGCAAGGATGGCCGCCTGACCAAGGAAGACGTGCTCGCCGCGGCTGAATCCGCCAAGGCAGCGCCTGCGCCCGCCGCAGCGCCCGCGCCTGTCGCTGCCAGCGCGCCCGCCGCCAGCGGCACTGCCGGTCGCGAGACCGAGCGCGTGCGCATGACCCGCATCCGCCAGACGATCGCCAAGCGCCTCAAGAGCGCGCAGGACACCGCGGCGATGCTGACCACGTTCAACGACGTGGACATGACCGCCGTCATCGAGGCGCGCAACAAGTACAAGGACCTGTTCGAGAAGAAGCATGGCATCCGCCTGGGCTTCATGGGCTTCTTCGCCAAGGCCGCGTGCCTTGCGCTCAAGGACGTTCCGTCGGTCAACGCGCAGATCGAGGGCGACGAGATCGTCTATCACAACTACGCCGATATCTCGGTCGCGGTCAGCGCGCCCAACGGCCTGGTCGTGCCGGTGATCCGCAACGCCGAAACGCTGTCGTTTGCCGGCATCGAAAAGACCATCGCCGACTTCGGCAAGCGCGCCAAGGATGGCACGCTCAAGATGGACGAGATGATGGGCGGCACCTTCACCATCTCGAATGGCGGCGTGTTCGGTTCGCTGATGTCGACCCCGATCATCAATCCCCCGCAGAGCGCAGTGCTCGGCCTCCACCGCATCGACCAGCGCCCGGTGGTGATGCCGAATGGCGAGATCAAGGCGCGCCCGATGATGTATCTGGCCCTGTCCTACGACCACCGTCTGATCGATGGCCGTGAGGCGGTGACCTTCCTGGTGCGTATCAAGGAAGCGATCGAGGATCCGACGCGGTTGCTGATCGATCTTTGATAGCGTGTCCGGCGTGGGCGGGAAGCTGCAATTCCTTCTTGCGTCACCCCCGCGCAGGCGGGGGTCCCGCTTTTCCTCTCCTGCATCGCAAGGCGGGCTTGCCGCGTTCGCGGGAATGACGGGGATGGAATTGCAAACGTAGCCCGGTTAAATCCGGCGCACGATGGAGTTTGAAAATGGCTGACTATGATTTCGACGTTCTGGTGATCGGTTCCGGTCCCGGTGGCTATGTCGCGGCGATCCGTGCGGCGCAGCTTGGCCTCAAGACCGCCTGCATCGAAAGCCGCGAGACTTTGGGCGGCACCTGCCTCAACGTCGGCTGCATCCCGTCCAAGGCGATGCTGCACGCGTCCGAGCTTTTCGAGGAGGCTGCCAGCGGCAAGCTCGCCAAATTGGGCATCAAGGGATCGGTCACGCTCGACCTCGAAACCATGCACGCGCAACGCCGCGATGCGGTCAAGGGGCTGACCGGCGGGATCGAATATCTGTTCAAGAAGAACAAGGTCGAGTGGATCAAGGGCCGCGGCGCGTTCACCGGCACAGATACGGTTGATGTCGGCGGCAAGAGCTATCGTGCCAAGAACATCGTCATTGCCACCGGATCGTCGGTAACCCCGCTGCCCGGCATCACGGTCGACAATGAACAGCAGATCATCGTCGATTCGACCGGCGCGCTCGAGCTGGCCAAGGTCCCCGGCCACATGGTCGTCATCGGCGGCGGCGTGATCGGGCTCGAGCTGGGTTCGGTGTGGAAGCGCCTGGGCGCCAAGGTCACCGTGGTCGAATATCTCGACATGATCCTGCCCGGCATGGACGGCGAAATCCGCAAGGAATCGCTCAAGGTGTTCAAGAAGCAGGGCATCGAGTTCAAGCTGTCGACCAAGGTCACCGGCGCTAGTGTCGAAGGCGGCAAGGCGATGCTGTCGGTCGAACCCTCAGCCGGCGGCGACACCGAAACCATCGAGGCCGACGTCGTTCTGGTGTCGATCGGCCGTCGTCCCAACACCGATGGCCTCGCGCTCGACAAGGCGGGCCTTGCCGTCAATGGCCGCGGACAGGTCGAGATCGATCATGATTTCAGCACCTCGGTCCCCGGCATCTGGGCGATCGGCGATGTCGTTCCCGGACCCATGCTCGCGCACAAGGCCGAGGACGAAGGCATCGCGGTGGCAGAGAACATCGCGGGGCTCACCGGTATCGTGAACCACGACATCATCCCGAGCGTGGTCTACACCATGCCCGAGATCGCGGGCGTGGGCCTCACCGAAGAGCAGGCCAAGGAACGTGGCGAGATCAAGGTCGGCAAGTTCCCGATGATGGCCAATTCGCGCGCCAAGACCAACCATGAAGGCGACGGCATGGTCAAGGTCATCGCCGATGCCAAGAGCGACCGCGTGCTCGGCGTGTGGATCATCGCGTCATTGGGCGGCACCATGATCGCGCAGGCCGCACAGGCAATGGAGTTCGGTGGCACCAGCGAAGACATCGCCTACACCTGCCACGCGCACCCCACGCACAGCGAAGCGCTCAAGGAAGCCGCGATGGCGGTTCAGGGCAAGCCGATCCACATCTGACGGGCTTTGCAGGGCTAAACGGCGGACGCGTCATCGTACTGGTGACGCGTCCTCGCCCGTCAGCGGCGCGATCCGCCGCGCGACATCGTCCAGCCAGCCGATGAACGCATCCACCCGCGCGAGCTTGCGCATGTCGCGGTGCACCACCAGCCAGAAGCTGCGGTGGATCGCGACCCGATCCGCCAGCACCCGCTCCAGCCGCGCATTCTGCTCGCCCATGAAGCACGGCAGTATCCCCACCCCCGCGCCCGACGCGATCAGGCTGTGCTGCACGTTGATGCTCGAGCTGGTCAGCACGGGTTCCAGGCCCGGGCCGATCTCGTCGAGATAGCGCAGTTCGTCGGCATAGATGAAATCGGGGATATAGCCGATCAGCGGATGGCGGCGCAGGTCATCGACGCTGGCGATCGGACCGGCCTCGGCCAGATAATCGCGGCCGGCATAGACCCCCAATTGATAGTCCACCAGCTTGCGCACCTTCAACGGCCCCGCGGTCGGGCGCGAGAGCATGATCGCCAGATCCGCCTCGCGCTTGGACGGGTTCAGAAAGCCGTTGGTGGCCACCAGCTCGATGCGGATCGCGGGGTGGAGGCGGTGAAACTCGGCCAGGTTGTGGCTGATCACCCAGGCGGCAAAGCCTTCCGCGACGCTCACCCTTATGGTGCCGGCAAACACCGTCTGCTCGCCGGTCAGCTCGGTGCGCGCGTCGACCAGCGCCTGCTCGGCGCCTTCGGCATAATGCAGCAGCTTGCGCCCGTGCTCGGTGAGCGCGATCCCCTTGCCGCTTGCCTCGAACAGCGTGGACTGCAGGTCGCCAGACAGCCGCGCCAGCCGCCGCGCCACGGTGGTGGGGTCGATCTCGAGCCGCCGTGCGGCTTCTGCCACCGATCCGGCGCGCGCCAGCATCAGGAAAATGCGAAGATCATCCCAGTTCATGAGCCATGCCGTGTCATGCGAACCCTCTCCTGGCCATTGTATTTATGCAGCCCGTTGTGACGTTTTTACGCAATTGCTTGCATGAATGCCAGAGGCTATTGCGCTCTCCAAGCGACAAGCACCTACAGGAGAGCGACCATGCGCACCGTCACCCACCGTCTGGCCACCGGCGTTTCTGCCCCCGCCAGCCCCCGCCAGTCCGACATCTTCGATCCCAACAGCGGATCGGTGCAGGCCAGGGTCGATCTGGGCGACAAGGCAGTGCTCGACGCCGCGGTCGATGCCGCGCTCGCCGCGCAACCCGCCTGGGCCGCAACCAACCCGCAGCGCCGTTCGCGCGTCATGTTCAACTTCAAGGCGCTGGTCGAAGCGAACATCGACGAACTCGCCGCCCTGCTGTCGAGCGAGCACGGCAAGGTCCACGCCGATTCCAAGGGTGATATCCAGCGCGGTCTGGAAGTCATCGAATTCTGCTGTGGTATCCCGCACGCCTCGAAGGGCGAATACACCCATGGCGCGGGCCCCGGCATCGACGTCTATTCGATGCGCCTGCCGATCGGCATCGGCGCCGGCATCACGCCGTTCAACTTCCCCGCGATGATCCCGATGTGGATGTTCGGCCCCGCGATCGCCACCGGCAACGCCTTCATCCTCAAGCCTAGCGAGCGTGACCCCTCGGTACCGGTGCGTCTGGCCGAGCTGATGAGCGAAGCTGGCCTGCCTGATGGCATCCTGCAGGTCGTTCATGGCGACAAGGAAATGGTCGACGCGATCCTCGATCACCCCGCGATCGCCGGCGTGTCGTTCGTCGGATCGTCAGATGTTGCGCATTATCTCTACCAGCGCGGCGTTGCTGCCGGCAAGCGCGTCCAGGCAATGGGCGGCGCGAAGAACCATGGCATCGTCATGCCCGATGCCGATCTCGACCAGGTGGTCAAGGATCTTGCAGGCGCGGCCTTCGGTTCGGCTGGCGAACGCTGCATGGCGCTGCCGGTGGTCGTCCCCGTCGGCGACGAGACCGCTGAGCGCCTGCGCGCCAAGCTGATCCCCGCGATCGAGAAGCTGCGCCTCGGCGTATCGTCCGATCCCGATGCCGATTACGGCCCGGTGGTCACCGCCGCGCACAAGGCGAAGGTCGAAGGCTGGATCCAGACCTGCATCGACGAAGGCGGCGAGCTGGTCGTCGATGGCCGCGGCTTCACGCTGCAGGGGCATGAGAACGGCTTCTTCGTCGGCCCGACATTGTTCGATCACGTCACCACCGAAATGAGCAGCTACAAGGAAGAGATCTTCGGCCCCGTGCTGCAGATCGTCCGCGCTGCCGATTTCGAGGAAGCGGTAGCCCTCCCCAGCAAGCACCAGTATGGCAACGGTGTCGCGATCTTCACCCGCAACGGCCACGCCGCACGCGAGTTCGCGGCTCGCGTGAATGTCGGCATGGTCGGCATCAACGTGCCGATCCCGGTGCCGGTCGCCTACCACACCTTCGGCGGCTGGAAGCGCAGCGCGTTCGGCGACACCAACCAGCACGGCATGGAAGGTGTGAAGTTCTGGACCAAGATCAAGACGATCACCTCGCGCTGGCCCGACGGCGCGGTCGACGGCGGCAACGCCTTCGTCATCCCGACGATGGGTTGATTGAGGGGCTGAACGCGTGCGGCTTGCGTACACCGCCTATCTGGTCCGGGACTATGACGAAGCCATCTCCTGGTTCGTCGACGCATTGGACTGGACACTGCTCGAAGACAGCGATCTGGGCGGCGGCAAGCGCTGGGTCCGGGTGGGTGGACGCGACGGCGGCGAACTGCTGCTGGCGCGCGCCACCTCGCCCGAGCAGACCGCAGCTATCGGCAAGGAAGCGGGCGGACGCGTCGCGTTCTTCGTGCACACCCGCGCCTTCGACCGCGATTATGCACGGATGCTCGCGGCAGGCGTGAAGTTTGCCGAGACTCCGCGCAATGAAGTCTATGGCCGCGTGGTGGTTTTTGCAGACCTGTATGGCAATCGATGGGATTTGATCGAAGCGCGTGACAACGCGGTTCCGGACAATGGAGAGATTTGAATGGCAACCATAGGATTTATCGGCCTGGGCAATATGGGCGGTGGCATGGCGGCGAACCTCGCCAAGGCGGGGCACAAGGTCATCGCATTCGATCTTTCGGGCGAAGCGCTGGCGCGCGCGGGCGCTGCGGGCTGCCATCCGGTTTCCGATCCGGTGCAGGCGGTCAGCGACGCCGATGTCATCGTCACGATGCTGCCCGCGGGCAAGCATGTCGCATCGGTCTATAACGACACCGTGTTCGGCGCGGCGCGATCAGGCACGCTGCTGATCGATTGTTCGACGATCGACGTCGATACCGCGCGGCAGGTCGCCGCAGCCGCCAAGGAGCGCGGGCTCGAGGCGGTCGATGCGCCGGTATCGGGCGGGATCGCGGCGGCCAATGGCGGCACACTGACGTTCATGGTCGGCGGCAGCTCGGGCGGTTTCTCGCGCGCAGCCCCGATCCTCTCGGACATGGGCAAGGCGGTGATCCACGCAGGCGACAATGGCGCAGGCCAGGCCGCGAAGATCTGCAACAACATGCTCTTGGGTGCGACGATGGCCGCGACCTGCGAGACCTTTGCGCTGGCCAAGAAGCTGGGGCTCGACCTGCAGACTTTCTACGACATCTCGTCCAAGGCCTCGGGCCAGAGCTGGTCGATGACCAGCTATTGCCCGGTCCCCGGCGTCGGCCCCGCCAGTCCCGCCGACAACGGCTATGCCGGAGGCTTTGCCGCCGCGCTGATGCTCAAGGACATGCGGCTTGCGCTCGAGGCGGCAAAGGCCAATGGCGCGCAGGTGCCGATGGGCGAGCGCGCCGAGGCGATCTACGCCGCGTTCGTGGAAGCCGACGCGCAGGGGCTCGATTTCTCGGCGATCATCACCGCGCTGGAATAAGGCCGCGGCGCGCACGGTTCCAAATGCTCACGTTTCCGTCACCCTGAACTTGTTTCAGGGCCCATCGTGCCCCAACAGCCGAAGCCGCGTGGGGAGAAATGGGTCCTGAAACAAGTTCAGGATGACGAACTGTGGGATCATCCGCCCCTTTAGTTCCCTCCCCTCTCCCCCTATATCCCCAGCCATGGCGCTGCCCCAAATCATCACCGACTGGTTCGGGCAGCGCGGTTGGGCACCCCGGCGGCATCAGATGGAGATGCTGGAGCAGGCAGACGCAGGACGCCACGCGCTGCTGGTCGCCTCGACCGGTGCGGGAAAGACGCTGGCGGGCTTCCTGCCCACGCTGGCCGACTTCACCGACGGCAAGAACCATGACGGGCTGCACACGCTCTACATCTCGCCGCTGAAGGCGCTGGCGCACGACATTCAGCGCAATCTGCTGACCCCTGTGACCGAGATGGGGCTGCCAATCACCATCGAGACCCGCAGCGGCGATACGCCATCGGACCGCAAGGCGCGTCAGCGCGCGCGTCCACCGCATATCCTGCTGACCACGCCCGAATCGCTGAGCCTTCTGCTGTCCTACCCCGAAAGCTTCGAGATGTTCGCAGGGCTCAAGACCGTGATCGTCGACGAGGTTCATGCCTTTGCCACCTCGAAGCGGGGCGACCTGCTCAACCTCTCGCTCGCGCGCCTGCAGGCCATCGCGCCCGCGCTGCGCCGCGTCGCGCTGTCGGCGACGGTGGCGGATGCAGACGCCTATCGCGCCTGGCTCGCGCCTTACGGCGACATCGATACCGTGGCCCTGGTCGAGGGCGAGCCCGGTGCCGAGCCCGACCTGTCGATCCTGATCACCGACGACCGCGTCCCCTGGGCCGGGCACAGCGGCAACTATGCGGTGCCGCAGGTGCTCGAGGAAATCGCGCGCAACCAGACGACATTGGTGTTCTGCAACACTCGCTTCCTCGCCGAATTCATTTTCCAGAAATTGTGGGAACTCAACGAGGCGCACCTGCCGATCGGCATCCACCACGGCTCGCTGTCGGTCGAGGCGCGGCGCAAGGTCGAGGGCGCGATGGCCCGCGGCGAGCTTCGCGCGCTGGTTGCCACCGCCAGCCTCGACCTCGGCGTCGACTGGGGCAATGTCGACTGCGTGATCCAGATGGGCGCGCCCAAGGGATCGTCGCGGCTGCTCCAGCGGATCGGCCGCGCCAACCACCGGCTCGACTGCCCCAGCCGCGCGATCCTCGTGCCGGGCAACCGGTTCGAGTATCTCGAAGCCCAGGCGGCGTTCGATGCGGTGACCGAGGGCCAGCGCGACGGCGAGAGCTTCCGCCCCGGCGGGCTCGACGTGCTCGCGCAATACATCATGGGCGCCGCCTGCGCGGGGCCGTTCCACGAGGATGCGCTGCTCGACGAGGTGCAGTCGGCTTTGCCCTATAGCGGCATCGATCGCGCTGCGTTCCACCGCGTGCTCGGCTTCGTCGAGAACGGCGGCTATTCGCTCCGAGCCTATGACAAGTTCAAGCGGCTTGTGCGGCTGCCCGATGGCACCTGGCGGCTGGCCCACCCCAAGTTCGCCGCGCAATACCGCCTCAACGCCGGGATCATCGTCGACTCGCCGATGCTCGAGGTGCGGTTCAAGAACGGGCGCTCGCTGGGCCGGGTCGAGGAGAATTTCGCCGCGCAGCTCGCGCCGGGCGACACCTTCGTGTTCGCCGGGATGGGGCTCGAGGTCGAGCGGATCAAGGACATGGACCTGCTGGTCAAGGCATCGTCCAGGGCCTCGCAGATCCCGAGCTATGGCGGCGCAAGGATGCCGCTGACCACCCACCTGTCGCAGCGGGTGCGCACGTTCCTGACCGACCGCGCAAGCTGGCCGCGCTTTCCCGACGATGTGCGCGAGTGGCTCGAGATGCAGGACTGGCGCTCGGCCATGCCCGAGCCCGATCAGCTGCTGGTCGAGACCTTCCCGCATCACGGCCGCCATTACATGGTGTGCTATCCGTTCGAGGGGTGGAACGCGCACCAGTCGCTGGGCATGCTGCTCACCCGGCGGATGGAGGATCGCGGCCTGCAGCCGATGGGCTTTGTCGCCAACGACTATTCGCTCGCGGTGTGGGGGCTCAAGCCGATCACCGACCCCGGCGCATTGCTGTCCGCCGATATCCTCGCCGACGAGTTCACCGACTGGGTGCAGAATTCCTACCTGCTCAAGCGCGCCTTCCGCGAGGTGGCGGTGATCAGCGGGCTGGTCGAGCGGCAGCATCCGGGCAAGAAGAAGTCGGGCCGCCAGGTGACCTTCTCGACCGACCTGATCTACGACGTGCTGCGCAAGTACGAGCCCGACCATGTGCTGCTCGAAGCGGCCTGGGCCGACGCGCGTGCACGGATGACCGATGTCGGGCGGCTGGGCGATCTGCTCGACCGCGCCGCGGGAACGATGCTGCATGTCGATCTCGAACGGGTCAGCCCGCTGGCGGTGCCGGTGCTGGTGATGATCGGGCGCGAGAGCGTGGCGCAAGGATCGACCGACGATGCGCTGCTGACCGAGGCGGAGAGCCTCGCCGCCACCGCGATGCGCGGCGATTGATTGCGGGCGGTCACCGCTGGTGGTAATCTCACGCCAGTGCCCGTCCTGAAACGGGCGCGGGAGAGGATCGCAGCCATGACCTTACGCCCCCTGCCCGGTGCGCTGGCCCTTGCCTTCGCGCTGTGCGCATCCGCTGCGGCAGCCCAATCGAGCCCGGCGCCCTCCGTCCCCGCTGCTCCGGGTGTCGCCAATGCCACGGTCGGCGCGCTGGAGGGTAACGCCGTGAGCGCGGGCGCCGAGGTGGTCAGCATCGCGCAGGACCGCGCTAGCCGCATGACCGTGCCGGTGAGCATCGATGGCCGCGGCCCGTTCTCCTTCCTGATCGACACCGGCTCTGAACGCACCGTCGTCTCGCGCGACATTGCAGGCGCGCTGATGCTCAAGTTCGCCGAGATCGCCCGGCTGGTCAGCATCGCTGGCACCAAGATGGTGGAGACGGTCTATGTCCCCGATCTGACGCTGGGCCGGCAGAATTACGGGGAAGTGGTCGCGCCGATCCTGGAGGCGCATCACATCGGTGCGGATGGCATCCTGGGGCTGGACGGCCTGCAGGACCAGCGCATCCTGTTCGATTTCACCACCAACGCGATCAGCATAGAAGATGTCGCCAAGCGCGCCGTATCCAGCGACTTCGAGATCATCGTCACCGCGCGGCGCCGTTCGGGCCAGCTGATCTTCACCGATGCCACTCTGGGGGGCAAAAGGATCAGCGTGGTGATCGACACCGGCGCGCAATCCAACATCGGCAATCTGGCGCTGCTGCGGCGGCTGGGCGGCGGCAAGAAGCTGACCCAGGAACAGGGCAGCCTGGTCTCGGTCACCGGCCAGTCGGTGACCGTGAACTCCGGGATGGCGAACGATTTCCGGATCGGGCGCGCGCAGTTCGAGTTCGTGCCGATCGTGTTCGCCGATTCGCAGGCCTTTGCCGAGCTGGGTCTGGACAAGACTCCCGCGCTGCTGCTGGGCATGGGAACATTGCGGCTGTTCAGCCGGATGATGATCGATTTCAAGCAGCGCCGCGTGCTGTTCGACATGCCGTCCAACGCCCGGCGCAGGCCCGACAGGGCCCCGATCTAGCGCGCGTTCAGCACCAGTCGGGACGGCCGTTGCCGTACCACACCGCCAGCCCTTCATCGACCAGCGCGCCGCCCACGCTGGCGCCGCCGCGGGTCACGACGTACAGCGCCCGGCCATAGCGGTCCTGCGCCCTCGCCCCGGGTTCGAGCGTGAACGGTCCGGCGTTGAGCAACTCGACCATCCGCTGCGTCGCCTGCCTGCCGCGCTCGAGCTCTGCAGGGCAGCGCGGCGAGGACACCTCGGGCGTATCGATATCGGCAATGCGGATCTTCTGCCCGCGCAGCCAGATGGTGTCGCCATCGACCACGCAGGTGATCCGCGCGCCGCCGCCGCAGATGCCGAACCGGACCGAGACCGTGTCGGCCCGGGCGTTGACGATCGGCGCCCCTGCAAACTGCGCCACCTGTTCGGGCGAATTCTCCTGCACCTCCAGCAGGCGGCGTTGCTCGCGCGATTGCGCCCAGGGGTCGGGTGTTTCAGCTTGGATGGCGGGGGCTACCGCACCCTCCTCTACCGGCACCAGCCAGGCGTTGAGGTTCCAGCCTGCCAGCGCCGCCAGCAGCAGCGCCAGCACGAAGATGCGGGTCTGGCCCTGGTCTGCGCTGGGCGATATCTTGGAGGTTGATCTGGCCACACGGCATGATCGCGCCGGGGGGTTAACGGTTCCCTAGCCCGACGCAGTTAGTCGTGGAAAACCACGGTCTTGCTGCCGTTGACCAGCACCCGGTCTTCCAGATGGAACCGCACCGCGCGCGAGAGCACGCGACGCTCGATGTCGCGTCCCTTGCGCACCAGATCGTCGGGGGTGTCGCTGTGGCTGATGTTCTCGACGTCTTGGTGGATGATCGGGCCTTCATCGAGATCGCCGGTGACATAATGCGCGGTGGCACCGATGATCTTCACCCCCCGCTCCCACGCCTGGTGATAGGGCTTGGCTCCCTTGAAGCCGGGCAGGAAGCTGTGATGGATGTTGATGCAGCGCCCCGACAGATACCGGGCCATCTCGTCCGAGAGGATCTGCATATAGCGCGCCAGCACCACCAGTTCGGTGTCGGTCTGCTCGATGATCGCGCGGATCGCGCCTTCCTGCGCGGGCTTGGTCGCCGCGGTCACGGGCAGATGATGATAGGGAATGTCGCCGATCATCGTGTGGCTGATCGCTTCGCGCGGATGATTGGAGACGATCCCCGTCACCGCCATGTTGAGCTCGCCGATGCGCGAGCGGTACAGAAGGTCGCCCAGGCAGTGATCGAACTTCGACACCAGCAGCAGCACCCGGCGCGGCTGCGCCATGTCGCGGATCGACCATTCCATGCCATGGCGTGCGGCGACCTCGGCAAATGCTGTTCTGAACGCCTCGATCGATCCGGCACCTGAAAGCAGCTCGAAGCTTACCCGCATGAAGAACCGGTCTTCGATGCGGTCATTATACTGCTGCGATTCCAGAATATTGGCGTAGTTGCCGGCCAGGAACCCGGCGACTGCGGCCACAATTCCGGGCTGATCGGCGCAGGACAGGGTCAGGCTGTAGCTGTCGGGCATGAAGGGTCCTGTGCTTTGAGGAAGGGAGAGAATGCGGAAACGGATTCGAGGTGGTAACGCACGCAGCGGCGGTAACGGCTATTTGCCAACAAACAGGAAACCCACCCCTGCCATGATACAGCCAAAGGCCGCAAGATGCCGCCAGCTGAGCGCCTCGCCCAGCACCGCGACCATGAACACGCCGAACACGGTCAGCGCGAGCGCCTCCTGCACGATCTTGAGCTGACCCGGCGTCCAGCCATGCGCAAAGCCGATGCGGTTGGCGGGAACCGCAAAGCAGTATTCGACCAGCGCGATGCCCCAGCTGATCGCGATCACCCAGAAGATCGGCCGGGCCGCCGCGGCCTCTGTCCCGCCCTTGAGGTGCCAGTACCAGGCGGTGGTCATGAAGATGTTGGATATGGCGAGCAGCAGCACGGTGGGCGCGATCTGGGTGGGCATGGCGGGCTTTCATTTCACGGCGGAGCAAGCGTTGGTGCATGACCGACACGCCCGCGAGAGGTAAAGAGAAGATAAATCTGTCGTCAACGTCCTCTTAACCCTTGCTGCCAAGGGGCGCTTAACCAGCAATGCGCACATCTTGTTGAAGTTCAGCGCCAAAGGGGGTCAGCATGTCGCCAGACAGTGTGTTCATTTCATTCCTCTCCATCTCGCTCGCCTCGGTTTTCCTCGCGTTGCTGATCGGCACGCGCGGCGACCAGATCCGCAAGGTTGCAATGGCGCTGACCGAGGAAAGCGGCGGGCTGACGCGGCGGCGCCAGTCGCGCATCGCTGCGGTCGAACGCAAGACCGCGATCGCCGACGAGGCGATGCAGGCGCGGGCACGCGGCGAGCGGTTCGTGCCCCCGCGCAATTACCGGACGAGCTGAGCGGCAGCTTCAGTCCTGTCCCACCGGACCGGGTGTCAGGTCGATGATGAAGCCGATCACGCCGATCGTCGTGCCATCGCGGCCATAGCGGCAGGTTCCGCGCGACATCACCTCGCGCATTTCTCCGGCATCGGTGATGATGCGCGCACGAAAATCAAAGTCCTCGCCGTGATCGAGCGAGCGCTGGACGGCATCGGCGACCTTCAGCCGGTCGTCGGGGTGGTAATAGCAGATCGCCTCCTGCAGGCCGGGCTGGCCGCGCCGCCGGTCACGCTGGTGGATGGCGAACACCTCGTCCGACCAGTGCAGCGACGTTTCCGACCGTTCGAACTGCCAGTTGCCGATCCGGCCGACGCTGAGCGCCAGATCGAGCGACAGCGTCACCCGGTTGCGGTCGCGCTGCAGCGCCAGGTTTTCGCGCAGCACCTTGCGCAGACGGCGCAACAACTCGAGCGCCGCCAGCGTGGCGACCAGCGCGCAGATCCATGGCAGATGTTCGATCAGGCCAGGCGACATGGCTCGTGTCTTTCCGGATCAGGATCCGTCAACAGCGGCTTTGTGCGCCCGGGCATTTTCGACATAATGCGCCACGCCGATCCGCATTCCGGCAATGGCAGGCTCGGGCAGATCGCGCATGAACTGCGCCGGGCGCCCGCCCCAGAGCTGCCCGCCGGGCATCGACTTGCCGGGGGTGAGCATTGCGCCCGCCGCCAGCATGGCATCGCCGCCGATGCGGCAGCCGTCCATCACGATCGAACCCAGCCCGACGAACGCGCGATCCTCGAGCACGCAGCCGTGGATCATCGCCATATGGCCGATCAGCACATCCTCTCCGATCAGCGTCGGAAAGCCTTCGGGCTGGCCGGGGCGCGGGCTGTCGCAATGGATGACGGTGCCGTCCTGCACATTGGTCCGCGCGCCGATGACGATGCGGTTGACGTCGGCGCGGATCACGCAGTTGTACCAGATGCTCGCATCGGGGCCGATCTCGACATCGCCGATGATGCGGCATCCCGGCGCGATGAACGCGCTGTCGTGGATCCGCGGGGTCTTGCCGTGCAGGCTGATGATGGAAACGTCGTGCATGCCCTCAACCCTTCGCCAGCAGCCTGGCCGCGTGGAGCGCATGATAGGTCAATATCCCGCTGCACCCTGCACGGCGGAAGGCAAGCAGGCTTTCGAGCACCACCGCGTCGCGGTCGCCCGCGCCAGCCGCTGCCATCGCCTCGATCATCGCATATTCGCCCGAGACCATATAGGCATAGGTCGGCAGCCCGAAGGTCTGCTTCACGCGTGCCGCGATATCGAGATACGGGAGCCCCGGCTTGACCATCACGCTGTCGGCGCCCTCGGCAATGTCCATCGCGACTTCGCGCAGCGCCTCGTCGCCATTGGCCGGATCCATCTGATAGCTTTTCTTGTCGCCCTTGAGCAGCCCGGACGAGCCCACCGCATCGCGGAACGGGCCGTAGAACGCGCTGGCGTATTTGGCGGCATAGCTCATGATCTGGACGTTGTGGTGGCCGTGCGCCTCGAGCGCCGCGCGGATCGCGCTGATGCGGCCATCCATCATGTCCGACGGCGCGATGATGTCGGCGCCCGCCGCCGCCTGGTTGAGCGCCTGGCCGACCAGCACTTTGACCGTGGCATCGTTGAGCACATAGCCTTCGTCATCGACCAGACCGTCCTGGCCGTGCGCGGTATAGGGATCGAGCGCGACATCGGTGAGCACGCCGATGCGGTCGCCCAGCTCGGCCTTGATCGCGCGGATCGCGCGGCACATCAGATTGTCCGGGTTGAGCGCCTCGGCGCCGTCCTGGCTGCGGCGTTCGGCTTGGGTGTTGGGGAACAGAGCGATGCACGCGATCCCCGCCTCGGCCGCTTCCTTCGCGCGCTCCACAATGCCATCGACCGACCAGCGCGAGACGCCGGGCAGCGAGGCGATCGGCTCCTCGACCCCTTCGCCCTCGGTCACGAACAAAGGCCAGATCAGATTGGCCGGCGACAGGCTGGTCTCGCGGACCATGTCGCGGCTCCATCGCGTAGAACGCGTGCGGCGCAGGCGGGTGGCGGGATAGGCGGTGGAGGGAGAGCTGTGCGTCATGCCAATGCTCTAGCGGTTGGGTGCGCGAAGGGGAAGGACACAAAAATCCTCCCCTGCAAGGGGAGGTGGCTTCGCGCAGCGAAGACGGAGGGGTGTCGCCCCTTCGCCGAAGTGGACACCCCTCCACCACTGCGTGGTCCCCCTCCCCTTGCAGGGGAGGATTTGAGACGCTGCTCTGCTTCGTCACCCCCGCGGAGGCGGGGGTCCCGCTACTAGCACTGCCCGAGCGCAAAAGCGGGATTCCCGCGTTCGCGGGAATGACGGAGTTTAGACGCTAAACCTCAGCCCACCGGCAGCGTCAGCACCGCGCTAAGGCCTTCGATCGCGCCGCCTGGGCCGCGGCGGTTCTGCACAGTCAGCGAACCGCCATGCTGGTGCGCGACCGCGCGCGCGAGCGTGAGGCCAAGCCCCGTGCCGCCGGTGGCCATGTTGCGCGAGGCTTCCAGACGGGTGAAGGGCTCGAACATCCGCTCGATCTGGTCGTCGGCGATCCCCGGGCCATCATCGTCGATCGTGATTGCCACGCTCGACGTCTGCCGCGCGATGCTGATCCGCGCGCGCGTCCCATAGCGCACCGCGTTGCCGATGACGTTGCGCAGCGCGCGGCGAATCCAGGTAAGCTGCAGCGGAGCGACGATGCGCTCGCACTCGGCCAGCTCCACGTCCTGACCCAGATCGCGGTACTCGTCGGCGATCATCTCGACCAGCGCGACCAGATTGACCGGCTCGGGCGCCTCGCCGGTGCGTCCGATCCGCGCCAGCGACAGGATGTCGTCGAGCGTGCGGGTGATATCGTCGATGCTGGCGACCATGCGTGAGCGCTGGCGGTCATCGGGCACCGATTCGACCCGCACCCGAAGCGCTGCGAGCGGGGTCTTGAGATCGTGCCCGATCGCGCCCAGCATCACGTCCTTCTCGTTGAGCATCGCCGAGATTCGCGCGCTCATCGCGTTGAACGAGCGGGTCAGATCGGCAAGGTCGCTGGGCCCCGAAGGCTCTATCGGCTGCGCCTGCTGGGTCTTTTCGAACTGCGCCACGCCATCGCGCAGCGCGCTCATAGACCGCGCGATCCGGCGGGTCAGCCACACCAGGGGCACCAGCATCACCAGATACAGCACCACGGTCTGAGCGATGATGGTCACGCCGATGCGATTCGACGCCTCGGCCACCGGAACGCGCACGCTGAGCCACTGGCCATCGGGACGCTCGATCGCGATCACCGCGAGCTGGCGGATGCGTTCGTCATTGCGCCCGCCGATTTCCGCCGCCAGCCGGTCCATGCGGCGCGGCCGGGGCGGTGCGGGCATGCCTGCGGCCTGGATATCGCGATAAGTGACGCCATAGCTCGGCAGGATGGCGTTCAGCCGCTGTTCGATCTTGGGCATCGCCTGCATCGCAGGCGTGATCGGGCTGACCGGATCGAGCGCGGTGCGCCGCATCCTGAGGCCGGGCGCGCGACCCATCCGGCCGAGCCGCTGCTCGCGCAACGGCCTGCCCTGCTCCAGCCGGTCGGTCGACGCGATCAGCCGCACCGCCGCTTCCGCCGCGACTCGGTCCATCGCCTGATCGCGCTGCGCGCGCACCAGCAGCACCGCGTTGAGCAGTTGCCCCACCAGTAGCGCGAGCGCGATGGTCAGCAGCAGGCGGCCGGCAAGGCTGGACGGCCACAACCGCTTGAAACTGGGCCGCTTGAGCATGCTCATGGCGTGTCGGGAGTCGCCAGACGGCGGACCTTGGCGGCGAGCGTATAGCCTCCGCCCCATACGGTCTTGATCAGCCTCGGGGTGCGGTTGTCGGCCTCCACCTTTTTGCGCAGGCGGCTGATCTGGTTGTCGATCGCGCGATCGAACAGATGCGCTTCGCGGCCATGCGCAAGGTCAAGCAGCTGGTCGCGGTTGAGCACGTGCCCGGCATGCTCGCAGAACACCTGCAGCAGCTTGAACTCGGCGGTGGAGATGGGCACCAGCGCGCCATCGGGATCGGTCAGGCGGCGCTTGACGGTGTCGAGCCGCCAGCCGTCGAATTCGAACCCCTGGACCTCGTCCTCGGGTGTCTGCGGGACGCGCGCGGCGCGGCGCAGAACGGTCTTGATGCGTGCCACCAGCTCGCGCGGATCGAACGGCTTGACGACATAATCGTCGGCGCCGATCTCCAGCCCGATGATGCGGTCCATCGCCTCGCCCTTGGCGGTGATCAGGATGACCGGGATTTCGGATTGCGCCGCGACATGACGGCACAGGCTGAGGCCATCCTCGCCGGGCATCATGATGTCGAGCAGCAGGATGGCAAAGCGCTGGTCGCGCATCAGCGTGCGCGCCTTGGCGGCATCGCCAGCCTCGGTCACGGCAAAGCCCTGCCCCACCAGATATTCGGCGAGCGGTTCGCGCAAAGACGGCTCGTCGTCGACGAGCAGGATGTGGGGCAAGTCATTCATGGTGGATCAGCATGTGCCGGTTACGAGGATCAATGGCAACGGCCCCAGTGCAGTGGGGAACCTGCACCAGAGCCGGAAGATCGTCAAAGGCTGGAAAAATCAGCCCGCCGGCTTGGCGCGCTTTTCCTGCCAGCGCTGCTTCATCGCTTCGCGCGCAGCATCGCGCTCGGCCTTGGTCACCTGGCCGTCGTTGTTGGTGTCCTGGCGCTTGAAACGCTCCAGCGCACCGGCCTCGAACTCGGCAAGCGTGATCGCGCCATCCTTGTTGGTGTCGAGACGCATCATGCGCGCATGTCCGCCACCATGGCCGCCGCGCATGCCCTTGCCGGGACCACCACGCCACTTGCCGCCCTGGCGAGCGCCAGGCTCGCCCTTGCCGGCTTCGGCGCGCATGCTCATGCGTTCGGCGCGTCTTGCCTCGCGGGCTTCGCGGGCCGCGGTCATTTCGGCCAGGCTGACTTCGCCGCTGCCATCGGTGTCGAGCTTTTTGAAGCGCTCGGCCTGACGCGCTTCGCGATCAGCCTTGTCGATCCTGCCGTCCTTGTTGACGTCCATCCGCGCGAACATCGTCTGCGCCTGGGTGCGGACCTCGGCCTGGGTGATCACGCCGTCCTGATTGGCATCGGGGCCGCGCATCTTGCCACCAGCGGGCTGCGCGACAGCCATGCTGCCGGTGAGCATCGCGGCAAGCGCCGCACCTGCGATAAGGGTCTTCTTCATGGGGTATTCCTTCATGTTCAATTCCTGAGGGGGAGGAAGCCGCCCCAACCGGTGCAAAGGGGGGGGATGAGGCCAGGACGACTTCCTTGAGACCCGTTCTAGAGGCGCATTGTCGCACAGCTTTGCCGGATCGGGCACAAAAGTGTCGCAAAGTGTATCAGCCGGCGCGCCCCGTTCATCCGGCCGCAAGCTGATCGCGGCTTTTCGCTGCAATGCAGCAACGCCCCGCTTGGCTAATGCGCTGCGGGCTGGTAGGCGCGCAGCCATGCTCGCAATGAACAACATCACCGTCCGGCTGGGTGGCCGCACGATCCTCGACGGCGCAACCGCAGCCATTCCCCCCGGCGGCCGCATCGGCCTGATCGGGCGCAACGGCGCGGGCAAGTCCACGCTGATGAAGGTGATGATCGGCGAGCTCGAGCCCGATGACGGCGAGATCGAGATGCCGCGCCTCGCCAAGCTTGGCTATATCGCGCAGGAAGCGCCGCACGGCGCGATGACCCCGCTCGATACCGTGCTCGCCGCGGATGTCGAGCGCACGAGCCTGCTCGAAGAGGCCGAGACCTGCACCGATCCCGACCGGCTGGGCGATGTCCACGAACGGCTGCTCGCCATCGACGCCTACAGCGCCCCATCGCGCGCGGCGATCATCCTCACCGGGCTGGGCTTCGACGACGAAATGCAGAGCCGCCCGCTCGACAGCTTTTCGGGCGGCTGGAAGATGCGGGTCGCGCTGGGCGCGCTGCTGTTCTCGCAGCCCGACGTGCTGCTGCTCGACGAGCCCTCGAACCATCTCGACCTCGAAGCGACCTTGTGGCTCGAGAACTTCCTCAAGGCTTACCCCGCGACCCTGATCGTCATCAGCCACGAGCGCGACCTGCTCAACAATGTCGTCGACCACATCCTGCATCTGCAGGGCGGCAAGGTGACGCTGTATCCCGGCGGCTATGATAGCTTCGAGCGCCAGCGCGCCGAACGCGCCGCGCAGCTTGCCGCCGCCAAGGCCTCGCAGGATGCCCAGCGCGCCAAATTGCAGGACTATGTCGCGCGCAACAGCGCCCGCGCCTCGACCGCCAAGCAGGCGCAGTCGCGCGCCAAGATGCTCGCCAAGATGCAGCCGATCACCGCGCTGATGGAAGACCCGAGCCTGTCGTTCGATTTCCCCAGCCCGTCAGAGCTAAAGCCGCCCTTGATCACGCTCGATCTGGCAGCGGTCGGCTATGCTGAGGACAATCCCATCCTGCGGCGGCTGAACCTGCGGATCGATCCCGACGACCGGATCGCGCTGCTGGGCCGCAACGGCAACGGCAAGACCACGCTCGCCCGCCTGCTTGCGGCGCAACTCCCCGCGCTCGAAGGCGCGATGGAAACCGCGGGCAAGATGCAGATCGGCTATTTCACCCAGTATCAGGTCGAGGAGCTCGAGGCCGACAGCACCCCGCTCGAACAGATGACCCGCGCGATGAAGGGCAAGACGCCCGCTGCCGTGCGCGCGCAGCTTGGCCGGTTCGGCTTTTCGGGCAACCGAGCGATGTCGAGCGTCGGCACGCTGTCGGGCGGCGAACGCGCGCGGCTCGCGCTGGCGCTGATCACCCGCGATGCCCCGCATCTGCTGATCCTCGACGAACCCACCAACCATCTGGACGTCGACGCGCGCGAGGCCTTGGTGCAGGCGCTCAACGAATATGATGGCGCGGTGATCCTGATCAGCCATGACCGCCATATGGTCGAGCTGACCGCCGATCGGCTGGTGCTGGTCGATGCCGGCACCGCGACCGAATACAACGGCTCGATGCGCGACTACATGGACTTCGTGCTCGGCATCAATCAGCCCAAGGGCGATCCCAAGCCCAAGATGTCGAAGAAGGACAAGAAGGCCGACGCCTTCCACCGCGACCAGATCCGCAAGATGGAGAACAAGGTCAAGACAGCGGAAAAGGCCGTCGCCGAGCTGCAGGCGCAGTGTTCGGACATCGACCGCGCGATGTTCGATCCGTCTTCGGCCAAGCCCGAGCACGCCAAGCTGACGATGAGCGAACTGGCGCGGCAACGCACCCGGCTGGGCGAACTGCTCGCCGAGGCCGAAGCGACCTGGCTCGAATGCAACGAGAAGCTCGAAGCGCTGAATTGACGCTTGCTGGCACACATGGGATGGTTTAACTGATCGGTTAAATCAACGAGACCCGAGAGGATACCAGCATGGCCGACGCCTATATCATCGACGCTGTCCGCACCCCACGCGGGGTCGGCAAGCCCGGCAAGGGCGCGCTGTCGCACCTGCACCCGCAGGATCTGGCCGCGACCGTGCTCAAGGCGATCAAGGACCGCAACCACCTCGACACCGCGACCGTCGACGATGTCATCTGGTCGACTTCGACCCAGAAGGGCAAGCAGGGCGGCGACCTCGGCCGCATGTCCGCGCTCGCAGCAGGCTATGACGTCAAGGCCAGCGGCATGACGCTGGACCGCTTCTGCGGCGGCGGCATCACCTCGGTGAACCTTGCAACCGCAGCGGTGATGTCGGGAATGGAAGATTGCGTGATCGCGGGCGGCACCGAGATGATGAGCTACACCCAGACCGTGGGCGCTGCCGAGGCCAATGCCGGGATGCCGCCGCCGCTGATGGGATCGCACAACCCCGCGCTCGACGAACTGCATCCGCAGTCGCACCAGGGCGTGTGCGGCGATGCGATCGCATCGATGGAAGGCATTTCGCGCGAAGCCTTGGATGCGTTGGCGCTGGTCAGCCAGCAGCGCGCCGCGCGTGCGATTCGAGAGGGCCGCTTCGACAAGTCGGTGGTCCCGGTGCACAACCCCGACGGCACGGTGGCGCTCGACCGCGAGGAGTTCCCCCGCCCCGACACCACCGCCGAAAGCCTTGCCGCATTGAAGCCCGCCTTTGCCGGCATGGCCGATTTCGAGATCGGCGGCACCACCTTCCGCAAGCAGATCAACCGGCGCTATCCCGATCTCACCATCGAGCATATGCACCACGCGGGCAACAGCTCGGGCGTGGTCGATGGCGCAGCAGCCGTGCTGATCACCTCCAAGGACTATGCGGACAGACACGGCCTGAAACCCCGTGCGCGCGTTGTCACCTATGTCAACATGGGCGATGACCCGACGCTGATGCTCAACGCCCCCGTCCCCGCCGCGAAAAAGGCGCTCGAGCGCGCTGGACTTTCCAAAAACGACATCGACGTCTGGGAGATCAACGAGGCGTTTTCGGTGGTCGCCGAAAAGTTCGTCCGCGATCTCGATCTCGACCGCGAGAAGGTCAACATCAACGGCGGCGCGATGGCCTTGGGCCATCCGATCGGCGCGACCGGATCGATGCTGATCGGCACCGCACTCGATGAGCTCGAGCGCTCGGGCGGTCGCTATGGCCTGATCACGATGTGCGCCGCGGGCGGCATGGCCCCTGCGATCATCATCGAACGCATCTGAACCTTGGGAGCGGTGAGCGCGCGGTCAGACCAGCGCGTTCACCGCCGCCATGAACGGGCCGATCGACACCGGCTTTGAGACATAGCCCTCTGCGCCCGCAGCGCGGATTCGGTCTTCGTCACCCTTGCCGGCATAAGCGGTGACCGCCATGATCGGGATCAGGCGCAGGTCGCGATCGGCCTTGATCGCCTCGATCAGCTCCAGCCCGCTGATGTGGGGCAGCTGGATATCCATGATGATCAGCCCGGGCACGAACTGCCGCGCGCGTTCCATCACCTCGCGGCCATCTGCCAGCCCCTCGACGGCAAAGCCGTGCGCGGTGAGGAGATCGCAGAAAAGTTTGCGATTAAGGTCGTTATCCTCGACAACCAGCACTCTTTTTGCCACTGAACCGCTTATCCAAATTGCCGGTGCATTGGGCGCCGGACGTTATTCACCAGAACGCGGATGTAGGCCAAAGCCGTGACCGATACAATCAGGCCAGATACCCCGTCAGACAGGGGCGCTCCCCATGATCCGGCCACCATGGCGCTGCTGGCGCTATCGTGGCTGCTCGGCGATGGCGAGCGCGCCGAAAGGCTGCTCTCGCTCACCGGAATGACCGTGGACGACCTGCGCGCCGGCGCTTCCAGCCCCCGCATCCTGGCGGAATTCATCCGCTATCTGGAAGGGCATGAGGCGGATCTGATCGCCGCTGCCGATGCCATCGGCGCGAGCCCCGCGGCCTTGGTCAATGCCCGCATCCAGCTGGAACGCCAGACTTGAAACCGAACGGACCCGACATGATCCCCTTTTCCAAGGCACCCCGCCCGCTGCTGATCACCGATTGCGACGAGGTGCTGCTGTATATGGTCGCGCCGTTCCGCGACTGGCTGGACGAGGCGCACGATATCGAGTTCGACATGTCCGGCGGCGATTTCGCCAAGGCACTGGTCGATCGCAAGACCCGCGAGGCGGTGAAGCCCGGCGATATCTGGCCGCTGCTCAACGCCTTCTTCGACACCGAAATGCACCGCCAGATGCCGATTCCCGGCGCGGTCGAGGCGCTGAAGGCGATCGGCGAGCACGCCGACATCGTGGTGCTGACCAACCTCAACGATCACCGCCAGCAGTCGCGCAGCGAGCAGCTTGCGCGCTTCGGGCTGCATCACCGCGTCGTGTGCAACCAGGGACCCAAGGGCGGACCGCTCAAGCGCATCGTCGACGAGCACGCACCTTCGGTCGCGATCTTCGTCGACGACCTGCCGCAGCATCACGAATCGGCCGCCGAGCACGCGCCCGAGGTGTGGCGGCTGCACATGGTCGGCGAGACCGCTTTGGCGCCGCACATCGTCTGCGCGGCGACTGCGGGCCATGCGCATGCGCGGATCGACAGCTGGACCGCCGCGCTCGACTGGGTGATGGAACGCATCGCGCTGGGTGTCCCGGCCCCGGGCATCGAGGCCGCGGCTTGACGCTGGCCGGCACATTGGAGAATACGAGCATATGACTGACAGCATTGAACAAAAGCTCGCCGAACTGGGTCTCGAACTGCCCCAGCCCGCCGCTCCCGTCGCATCCTATGTCCCCGCCGTGGAAGTGGGCGGCATGCTCTACATTTCGGGGCAGCTGCCGTTCATCGACGGCAAGGTCGTCACCGGACGGCTGGGCGAGAATGTCTCGCTCGAGGCCGGAGAGGCCGCCGCGCGCGCCTGCGGCATCATGCTGATCGCGCAGATGAAGTCAGCTCTGGGATCGCTCGACCGGGTCGAGCGGATCGTCAAGCTCGGCGCCTTCATCGCCAGCACGCCCGAGTTCAACGCCCAGCCCAAGGTCGCCAATGGCGCATCGGACCTGATGGTCCAGGTGTTCGGCGCGGCGGGCCAGCATTCGCGCAGCGCCGTGGGCGTTCCCGTCCTGCCCTTGGGCGCCGCCGTGGAGATCGATGCCATTGTCGCCGTTCGGCCTGCTTGACGGCTGGCTGGCGCCGCCGCCCGAACCCCGCCGCATCGCCTGGCTGGGAGAGCAGCCCTACGCCCATCGCGGTCTGCATGACGGCATGTGGCAGGGCCCTGTGCTCGAAAACGGCCTGCCCGCGTTCACCGCGGCGATCGCCGCCGGCCATGGCATCGAATGCGATGTCCAGCGCAGCATCGACAACCGCGCGGTGGTGTTCCACGACTTTTCATTGAGCCGGCTGACGCTGGCTCAGGGCCGAGTCGATGGCAAGACCGCCGCCGAGCTCACCCAGATTCGGCTGATGGGGCAGAACGGCGCGATCGCAGAACTCGGCGCGGTGCTGGGCGTGGTGCGCGGGCGCGCGCCGATCCTGATCGAGATCAAGACCGAGACCGACCATGTCGCGCCCCTGTGCCTCGCGGTGCGCCGAGCGCTCGAAGGCTATGGCGGCAAGGCGGCGATCATGAGCTTCCACCCGGCAGTCTCGGCCTGGTTCCGGAGGCAGGCGCCGCACATCGTGCGCGGGCTGGTGATGACCGAAGAAGGCTCGCATGGCTGGAAGGGCACGATGCGCCGCCACCTTGATCTGTGGCAGGCCAAACCCGATTTCCTCGCGTATGACATCCGCGATCTTCCCAGCGGCTTTGCCGCAGCCCAGCGCGCCCGTGGCCTGCCCGTGCTGACCTGGACGGTGCGCACCGACGAACAGCACGCCATCGCCGCAGACCATGCCGATGCGCCGATCTATGAACGCGCGCTGGCGCCGGACCCTGCCCCGGACGCATGAGCGAAAAGGCGATCACCGCCGAGGTCGGCCGCAGCATCGCCGCGCTGGATGCGGGTCAATGGGATGCGCTGGCGGGCCCGGACAACCCGTTTGTTTCTCACGCCTTTCTCAGCCTGCTCGAAGCTTCGGGCAGCGTCGGCCGCGGCACCGGCTGGACCCCTGCCCCGATCACCATCAAGGGCGAAGACGGCAGGCTGGTCGCGGTGCTGCCCGCCTATCTCAAGAGCCACAGCCAGGGCGAATATGTCTTCGACCACAATTGGGCGCATGCGTGGGAGAACGCCGGGGGAAGCTATTACCCCAAGCTGCAGATTTCCGTGCCCTTCACGCCCGCGACCGGCCCGCGCATCCTGCTCGCCGATCCGGTGTGGTCGCTGCCGATCCTGACCGCCGCACAGAACCTTGCCGAACAGAACAACCTGTCTTCGGTCCACGCGACCTTTATCGAGCCCGCCCAACTGCCGCTGTTCGAGCAGGCCGGATGGCTGATGCGCGCCGACACCCAGTTTCACTGGCACGACGAGAATTATGGCGATTTCGAGGGCTTTCTGGGCTCGCTGACCTCGCGCAAGCGCAAGGATCTGCGCAAGGAGCGCGCCAAGGCGCAGGAGGGCGTGGAGATCGTCCACCTCACCGGCGACATGATCACCGAGGCGCATTGGGACGCGTTCTGGATCTTCTACCAGGACACCGGCGCGCGCAAATGGGGCCAGCCCTATCTCACCCGCGAGGCGTTCAGTCTGATGGGGAAAACGATGGCCGACCGCATCCTGCTGATCCTCGCGCTGCATGACGGCCGCCCGATCGCAGGCGCGCTCAACTTCATCGGCAGCGACACGCTTTATGGTCGCTATTGGGGCTGCACGGTGGACAAGCCGTTCCTGCATTTCGAGCTGTGTTATTATCAGGCCATCGACGCCGCGCTCAGCCGGGGACTGTCCCGCGTGGAGGCTGGCGCGCAGGGCGGGCACAAGATGGCACGCGGCTATGCGCCCGAGATCACCTGGTCGGCGCACTATATCCCTGATCCCGGCTTCCGCCGCGCGGTGGGCGATTTCCTCAAGCGCGAGCGCGCGGCGGTGCAGGCCGACCGCGAAATGCTGACCGAGATGCTGCCGTTCAAGCGCGGCCCATCTGCGGCTTGACGCACGCGCGTGGCCGGCGCACGCTACGCGTATCTGCAACCCGCTGCGATTCCAGCAGAAAGCCCCACACCTCATGCGCACCATCCGATATGCCGCCCTGCTGCTTGCGTTCGCCAGCCCCACCGCCCTGCTGGCCCAGGCCGCGCCCGACAGCCGACTGACCGGCCAGGACCTGTTCTCGCTCGAGGTCGCCGCCGATCCGCAGATCGCACCCGATGGCAGTGCAATCGCCTTCGTCCGGCGCGCCAACGACATCATGTCGGACAAGGCCGTCTCGTCGATCTGGCTGGTCAACACCGCGAGCGGCGAGATGACCCCGGTTGCCGCTGGCCCCGGCGGGCACAGCCAGCCGCGCTGGTCGCCCGATGGCAAGCGTCTTGCCTATGTCTCGACCGCCGAGGGCGGCGCGCCGCAACTCTACGTCCGCTGGATGGCGAGCGGAGAGGCGGTGCGGATCACGGGACTCCCCGAAAGCCCCGGCAACATCGCCTGGTCGCCCGATGGCACGCAGATCGCCTACACCCTTTTCGTGGCTGCCGAAGGGCCCAGGCTGGGCAAGGCGCCCGAAAAGCCCGAGGGTGCGACCTGGGCCGCGCCGCTCGAAACCTATGACCTGCTCGCCTATCGCGCCGATGGCGCGGGCTATATCAAGCCCGGGTTCGACAAGATCTTCGTCGTCCCCGCGACCGGCGGCGCCCCGCGCCAATTGAGCTTCGGCGAATATCACGATGGCGGCGGGCTGACCTGGAGCAAGGACGGCAGCACGCTCTACTTCTCGGGCAACCGCTCGCCCGACTGGGAGAGCGATCCGGTGGATGCAGAGATCTACGCGCTGGATATCGCCAGCGGCACGATCACCGCGCTCACCGACCGCGACGGCCCGGACGCATCGCCGGTGGTCTCCCCCGATGGCAACAAAATCGCGTATCTGGGCTTCGACGACAAACTGCTCGGCTATCACAACGCGCAGGCCTATGTGATGAACCGCGATGGCTCGGGCAAGCGCGCGGTCGCACCCTCGCTCGATCGCAGCATCGACACGCTCGTCTGGGCGCCCGATGGCCAGGCGCTGATCGCGCAATATGACGACCATGGCGAGACTTTGATCGCGCGCATCGGCATGGACGGATCGGTGCGCGAGATCGTGCGCGGCCTGACCGGCCCGTCGCTCGACCGGCCCTATTCGGGTGGATCGTTCAGCGTCGCGAAGTCCGGCGCGATCGCCTATTCGGGCGGCAATGCCACCAAGCCTGCCGATGTCATGCTGGCGAGCGGCGGCAAGACGCGGACGCTGACCCGGTTCAACAGCACGCTGATGGCGAGCAAGCGGCTGGGCGATGTCCGCAAGATGACTACGGCATCGACCTTCGATGGCCGCGAGATCGAAGGCTGGCTTACGCTGCCGCCGGGCCATGTCCCCGGTACCCGCGTGCCTTTGGTGCTCGAAATCCATGGCGGGCCGTTTGCGGCTTATGGTCCGCATTTCTCAAGCGACAACCAGCTCTATGCCGCATCGGGCTATGCGGTGTTGTCGGTCAACCCGCGCGGATCAACCAGTTACGGTGCAGAGTTCGCAAACCTTATCCACCATGCCTATCCCGGCAACGACTATGACGATCTGATCGCGATGGTCGACAAGGCGATTGCCGACGGCGTTGCCGATCCCGATCAGCTGTTCGTCACCGGCGGATCGGGCGGCGGGGTGCTGACCAGCTGGATCGTCGGCAAGACCGACCGCTTCAAGGCCGCCGCGACGCAGAAGCCGGTGATCAACTGGACCAGCCAGGCGCTGACCGCCGATGGGCCTGCGTTCTTCGCGAAATACTGGTTCGGGAAAATGCCGTGGGAAGATCAGGCAAGCTATTGGGCGCGCTCCCCCTTGTCGCTCGTCGCCAATGTGAAGACGCCGACTCTGGTGGTGGTCGGCAGCGAGGATTACCGCACCCCGGTCAGCGAATCCGAGCAGTATTACACCGCGCTCAAGCTGGTCGGCGTGCCGACGGCTCTGGTCAAGGTTCCGGGCGCCAGCCATGGCGGCATCGCGGCGCGGCCATCGCAAAGCGCGGCCAAGGCCTCGGCGATCATCGCCTGGTTCGAACGCTACCGCAAACCGGCAGCGCAATAGATCAGGCGGCGCGCGCTGCGATCTGCTGGAGCCAGGCGCGGGCTTCGCGCTGGGCTTCGGCGATCTGCCGTGCGGTCATTTCCTCGGAGATTTCCGCGCGGCACAATTGGCTTTCCTCATGCCCCTTCACGGCGGCGAGGTTGAACCACTTGTGCGCCTCGATCAGATCGACATTGACGCCGTGTCCCCCGGTGGAAAATGCCACCCCCAGATCGAAATAGGCGTTGATGTCGCCGCGCGCAGCGGCGGCCAGCTTGCTCTCGATCAGAAACGTCGCGGACTTCAGACTGTTAGCCATCTCACATGCCCCTCTTTGCATGGCCGGTTGATCCGACAGGGGCGAGAGTGGGAAAATGTGGTGAAGAAAAGGTTAATCCGGCAGATACCATGCCAGAAGTTTTACATTACCTTGCGGTTACGGGCATATTATCGATGAGCCGAGTGCTGCCGATACGCGCTGCGACCAGCAGGCGCGCGGGTTGATCGGCGCTGGCCAGCGGCTCCAGCGTCGCCGCATCGGCCAAAGTGACATAATCGACCGAGGCAAACCCGGCGGCCAGCAGCGCCTGTTCGATTCCGCGGGTCGCCTCGCCCACCGGGCCGCCCGCCTCGATCACCGCGATCCCCGCCTGCATCGCGCGCGGCAGCATCGCAGCGGCCGCACGCTGTTCGGATGTCAGATACGCGTTGCGCGACGACAGCGCGAGCCCGTCGGCATCACGAACCGTCGGCACGCCGATGATGTCGAGCCCGAAATTGAGATCGCGCGCCATCGTGCGGATCACGGCCAGCTGCTGGTAATCCTTCTCGCCAAACAGCGCCATGTCGGGCTGGACCTGGTTGAACAGCTTGGCGACGATGGTAGCGACGCCATCGAAGTGCCCGGGCCGCGCCGCGCCGCACAGGCCATCGCTCACCCCCGCCACGCTGACATTGGTGGCAAAGCCGGCCGGGTAGACCTGATCGACATCCGGCGCCCACAGGATCGCGACGCCCGCCTCGCTCAGCATTGCGGCATCGGCCTCTTCCTGCCGGGGATAGGCATCAAGATCCTCGTTCGCGCCGAACTGCATGGGGTTGACGAAGATCGACGCGACGACATGGTCCGCGCGCTGCTTCGCCTCGCGCACCAGTTGCATGTGCCCTGCGTGCAGCGCGCCCATGGTGGGGACCAGCGCCACCTCTCCGCCCTGCCGCCGAAGCAGCGAAACCGCTGACCGCAACCTGTCTACCCGACGTATGATTTGCACCTTGGTAAAGCCTCCGATAGGGAACTGCCGCATGGGGTACGGGTCGTGCCCGCACGTGATTCACTAGGCAGCACTGGCACATTCGTCGTCCTGCTGGAAGGGGCTGAAAACCATGGACATGATGACGCGCAAGGCGTCCCCGCACCATATCGTATTTGCCAATGAAAAGGGCGGCACCGGCAAATCGACCAGCGCGGTGCATGTCGCAGTGGCGCTTTCGTATCTGGGATTCCGGGTCGGCGCGATCGATCTCGATCCGCGCCAGCGCACGCTGCACCGCTATCTGGAAAACCGCGTCGCCACACAGCAGCGCCGCAGCATCACCCTGCCCACCCCCAATTTCGAGGTGTTCCAGGATGACACCCAGGCGCGGCTGGAGCAGATGGTCACCAAGATGAGCCAGGAATGCGACTTTCTGGTCTATGACACCCCCGGCCGCGACGACAAGTTCGCGCGCTTCGTCGCCACCCGCGCCGACACCCTGGTCACCCCGCTCAACGACAGCTTCGTCGATTTCGACCTCATCGGCCAGGTCGACCCCGAAAACTTCAAGGTCCGCCGCCTGAGCTTCTATGCCGAGCTGATCTGGGAAGCGCGCAAGGCGCGCGCCAAGACCGACGGGATCGAGATCGACTGGGTGGTGCTGCGCAACCGCACCCAGCAGACCGACGCGCGCAACAAGCGCAGGCTCGATGCGGCTTTGGCCGAACTCTCCAAGCGCGTCGGCTTCCGCTATGTGCAGGGCCTGTCCGAACGCGTGGTCTATCGCGAACTGTTCCCCTCGGGGCTCACCCTGCTCGACAAGGGCCATCTGGCGGATCTGGGCACCAGCCACATCATCGCGCGGCAGGAACTGCGCGAGATGGTCTCCGCGCTCAACCTGCCCGGCGTCGGCAGCCGCGCCGCCGAACGCCAGCCGCAATTGCTCTGATCAGGGTACCTTCGGCATCAGCTTGAGCGTCATCGCGGTCATCGCCTCGGCAGCGGTCGCGATGACGGTATCGGCTTCGGGCGCCCAGAACGGGCTGTGCAGCGACGGCATCTCGATGCCCTCCTTCTTGGCCTTGGTGTATTCGGCGACCGGAACTCCGCCCACCCAGAAGATCAGGCTGGTGATGTTGTCCGGGTCCGCGCGGTAGAAGCGGCTGAAATCCTCGCCCCCCATCGACGGCGGCACCTGCGCCACGCGCTGATCGCCAAACCGCGTCTTGAGCATCGCGGCGGTTTCGCGGGTGAAATCGGGGCTGTTGTAGACCGCAGGGGTGAAGGTGTCGCTCATCGTCACCACCGGCATCCTGTCCTCGGGCACGCCTGCCGCAATCGCCTCGCCCTTGGCGATGCGCTTGATGCCTTCGAGCATCTTGGCCCGGGTCTCATCGGAATAGCTGCGCACGGTGAGCAGCAGCGTCGCCTCGTCCGAGATGATATTGTGCTTGGCGCCTGCCTGGAAGCTGCCGACGGTCACCACAGCGGCGTCCTGCGGGTCGAGCTCGCGGCTGATCAGTGTCTGCAGCGTGGTGACGATGCGCGCGCCCAGCACGATCGGGTCCTTGGTCGATTGCGGATAGGCGCCGTGCCCGCCCAGCCCCTTCACCTTGATATCGACGCTGTCGACATTGGCGAGCGCAAAGCCCGGGGTGTAACCGATGAACCCGGCGGGCGCCTGTGCGGCATCGTGGAAGCCGAGCACATATTTGGGCTTGGGAAAGCGGGTGAACAGACCATCTTCCAGCATCGCTACTGCGCCCGATCCGATCTCCTCGGCCGGCTGCAGGATCATCACCAATGTGCCGGACCATTCGGCCTTGCGCTTGACCAGCTGCCGCGCGGTCGCAACCCAGCCGGTCATGTGGGTGTCATGCCCGCAGGCATGCATCACCCCGGTCTCGATCCCCGCCGGGCTCATCGCGCGCACCTTGCTGGCGTAAACGAGGCCTGTCTGCTCGACCACCGGCAGCCCGTCCATGTCGGCGCGCAGCATCACCACCGGCCCCGGGCCGTTCTTCATCACCGCGACCACCCCGGTCTTGCCGACGCCCTCGGTGACCTCGAAGCCCAGTTTGCGCGCCTCGGCGGCGAGCTTCCTGGCAGTCTTCACCTCCTGAAAGCTGAGCTCGGGATTGGCGTGCAGATCACGGTAGAGGTCCATCAGGCCCGGCATGTCGGCGGCAATATCGGCGCGGATCGTGTCCTGCGCCTGTGCGGGCATCGCAACCGCGAGCGCCAGAGTGGATGCGGCAAGCGCGCGCGCGAACATCGATGCGACCGGCATAAGTGTCTCCCCAGACATATGTTTGTCCAGGAAGCTAGCGGCTTGAATCTGCCCTGTCAGTCAAAAACGCTCAGCCGATCTTGCGCGCCATCAGCACGCCGATCGTCATCACCACCATGCCGCCGATGCGCAGCGCGGTGAGCGGACTGCGCGGCACCCCGAACAGGCCGAAGTGATCGATCAGGGCGGCAGCGACGATCTGCCCCAGCAGCACCAGGAACACCGCGTTGCCGATGCCGAAGCGCGGCCCGATCCAGGTGATCGCCAGCACATAGAATGCAACGAATGCACCGCTGAAGAACAGATGCGGCGGCGCGGCGCGGACCTTGGCCAGATCGGGCATGCCGACAACGGCGGTGGCCGCCGCCGCTATGAGCAGCGCCGACAGGAACAGGATGACCGATGCCGCCGCCGGGTTCGCCAGCCTGACGCCGAGCTGGCTGTTCAGCGCAGCCATCACCGGAATCCCGATCCCGGTCAGCAACATGATCACCGAATAGCTTAGCGCGGTTCCGCTTGGCATGGGTATTACCTCATCGGACGCAGATCGATGATGTCGAGCGTCGATTCATAATAGGGGTTGGGAAAGACGATCCGCCAGCGGTCCTTGCCGATCCGCTCGACGGTTCCGGCCATGTCGCGTTCCTTGTCCTGGCCATAGGGCACCAGCGTCTCGTCGTCGCCCAGCATCAGCGAGCCGAGGAACACGCCGCTGCGCTTGCCATCGGTGTGGATGAACCCGACCGGGCGCTGCGATCCGGTGAGCTTGACGAACTGCCGCGTCGCGCCGCTGCCGTAGATCGCGCAGGCAAAATCGGGATAGGCGATGAACGCCAGATACTTGCCGCCCAGCTTGTGCGTCGCGCACAGATACTTGCCCTCGGGCGGCAGCGGGTTTTCCAGGCGCTTTTGCGGGTCGTACAGCAACGCTGCCTTGGCCAGATCGCCTGCAAATTCCGAAGCCTGCACCTCGGCGAGTGCAGCGGCGAATGCCGAATCGCGCTGTCGCAGGCGCTCGGCGTCGGCGGGAGTGATGATGTCCTGCCAGCGCTGCGCCTGCGCGGGCGAACCAAGCGCCAGCGCGGCCAGTGCCAGCCCGGCTGCGAACCTCAAAGCCATGCTCTGTCTCCCCTTGTTTCCTGTGCCCCGGCGGCCCGGTCAGCCGTGCGGGGCGAGGTCGAACGCCGCGGTCTTGCCATCCATGATGTTCTGCGCGAGCAGGTCGCCGCGCTTCATCACCGCCTGCACCGCCTCGATCCCCTGCTCCCAGTGCATGTCCATGGTGCCGCGCGAAAACTCGAAGTCGCGCATCCCGCTTTCCCAGCGCTGCACATTGTAGATCAGGTGGACGATGTTGACCGCATTGTCCTCCACCAGCGCGCGGACGCGCTCGACATTGGGATCGCTGCACATATCGGGCGGCAGCATCGCCAGCACCTTGCGCAGCGCCTCGTGCTCCTTGCGCAGCTTGAGATAGTAATCGGTCACCTGTCGGGTCCGGCTGGAATAGCGGATGTCCTTCTCGCGGCTCATCACGTCGGCAAACTTGGTGGGCAGTTCGCCGCGCGCGGGAAACAGGTCGATCTGGAAGGCGAGCATGTCGTTGGTCTGGTTGTCGAGCACATAGGCGAGCGGCGTGTTGCTCACCAGGCCGCCGTCCCAGTAATGCTTGCCGTTGATTTCCACCGGCGCAAAGCCAGGCGGAAGCGCGCCAGATGCCATGATGTGCCGCGCATCGATAGCCTGCGGACCGTGCGGGTCCTTGGTGTCGAAATAATAGAAATTGCCCGATTCCACGTTCACCGCGCCCACCGAGAAGCGCACGGGCCCATTGTTCAGCCGGTCCCAGTCGACAAAGCGGTTGAGTGTCTCGATCATCGGGGTGGTGTCGTACATGCTGACCGCGGCGGGGGTTCCCGGCCAGGCGAAGGTCGGCGGCAGCATGTGCGGTCGGAAAAAGCCCGGCACGCCGACGGTCGCGGCCATCGCAGCGCCCGCATAATGGTTCATCTCGCGCCAGTAATCGGCATCGCCCAGCATGAAGTCGAACGTGCCCGAGGTTACCAGCTCCCAGAACTCGCGCAGCCGGGTGCAGGCGAGATGCGGCTCGTTGCCGGCGATGATCGCCGCGTTGATCGCACCGATCGAGATGCCTGCGACCCAGTCGATTCGCACATTCTGCCGCACCAGTTCGCTGAACACGCCGGCCTGATACGATCCCAGCGCGCCCCCGCCCTGCAGCACCAGCGCGACGGTCTCAGGCAGCGGAACGGCTGCGGACTGGGTATCCAGCGCATCTTGAGTGCCGGGCATAGAAGGTCCTTATCTGGTGGCGTGCGTCCACGCGCTTTGACGCCAACCCTATGCCGCAGCGCACCATAACGCAATTGGCGTGAAAAAACGGTGCTGCCAAATCGGCGCGCGCGGCGTACCATTGCGCACCAGCAGGACAGGAACCGCCAACGCCATGAAGCTCGACGACTATCGCACCTCCGACAATATCTCCGACCAGCGCGGCGGCGGCGGGGGTGGCCCGCGCTTCTCCATCGGCGGCGGCAAGATGGGGATCGGCACCATCCTGATCCTGGGCATTGCGGCTCTTGTATTCGGGGTGAACCCGATGGAGCTGATGCAGGGTGGCGGCATGACCGGCGGTGCCCCGGTTCAGACGCAGGCTGGCGGCCAGAACGCCGCGCAAAGCTGCGCCGTCGACGAAAAGAGCAAGTTCAGCTGTCAGGTGCTCGCCAGCACCGAGGATACCTGGGGGCAATTGTTCAAGGCGCAGGGCCAGACCTATCAGCCTGCAACGCTGACCTTTTATGACCGCAACGGCCAATCTGGCTGCGGCGCGGCGCAAAGCGCGATGGGGCCGTTCTATTGCCCCGCCGACAACGGCATCTATCTCGACACCAGCTTCTTCGACGAGCTGGCCACCCGCTTCGGCGCGTCGGGCGATTTCGCGCAGGCCTATGTCATCGCGCACGAGGTCGGCCACCACATCCAGACGATCAGCGGCCGCTCCGATCAGGTCCGCCGCGCGCAGCGCACCGCCAGCGAGGCACAGGGCAACGACCTGCAGGTGCGCATGGAACTCGAGGCGGACTGCTATGCCGGGGTGTGGGCCGCGCGCAACCGCGAGCGGATCGAGCCTGGCGATATCGAGGAAGGCCTGACCGCCGCCAACGCCATCGGCGACGATACGCTGCAAAAGGCCGCCGGGCGCAGGCCGGTGCCCGAAAGCTTCACCCATGGCACGTCGGCACAGCGCATGGCGTGGCTGAAAAAGGGCCTGAGCACCGGCGATCCGGCGCAGTGCGACACGTTCAGCGCGGCGCGGCTCTAGAACGGTGCATCGTTTTGCAGGTCCGCGCGTATCCGCAACAAGCGCGTCCCGTTTGACGCCAACATGAGGGGAACAACCATGCACCGCACCGTCATTGCGCTCGCCAGCCTGGGCTTCATCGCCGCCGCTTTGCCCGCCAGCGCGCAGAACCAGGCCGCCGATCGCCCGCGCACCACCGAAAAGGTGGCCGAGGATGTCGTCACCCAGCCGGTGCAGGATGTCGGCCTCGACAAGAAAGACATTCCCGAAAACCTCCTCGCGATCCAGGACAAGCCGTACTCCCTGGTCGGGATCAAGACCTGCACGCAGATCCGCAGCGCGATCGGCGACATGGACGCGGTGCTCGGCGAGGATCTCGATGCACCCTATGAGGCGACCCGCGACGACAAGCGCAAGGACACTGCGGGCAAGGTCGGCGGGTTGATCGTCAACTCGATCATTCCCTTCCGCCAGGTGATCCGCGAGATTTCGGGCGCAGCCGCGCAGGAGCGCCGCTACAATGCCGCAGTCTATGCCGGCGTGGTCCGCCGCAGCTTCCTCAAGGGCGTCGGGCTGCAGCGCGGCTGCAAATATCCGGCTGCGCCTGTGCCCGCGAGCATGAAGTAACTTGCTTCAAAATCCTCTCCCTTTAGGGGAGGTGGCTCGCCGCAGGCGAGACGGAGGGGAAGCGCCCAGATGATGTGTCGGATCGGATACACGATCCGGCTGCCCCTCCACCGCTTCGCGGTCCCCCTCCCCGTTCCGGGGAGGATCTGACAGTTGGGGGCAACACACATGCGACGTTTTCCGGTCCGGCGGCTGGCCGATTGCCACACGGTCGACGATTTTCGTGACCTCGCGCGCCGCAAGCTGCCCTATCCGGTGTTCCATTACATCGATGGCGCCGCCGACGACGAGGGGACGCGGCGCCGCAACACGGCAGCGTACGAGGACTGCGACCTGGTCCCCAACGTGCTGGCAGGCGTTGCCGATGTCGACATGTCGACCACGCTCATGGGGCGCAAGATCGACATGCCCCTGTTCCTCTCCCCCACTGCGCTGCAGCGACTGTTCCACTGGCGCGGCGAGAAGGCGGTCGGCGCGGCGGCGGAGAAGTTCAACACCTTCTTCGGCATCTCCTCGCTCGCCACGGTCAGCCTTGCCGAGATCGGCGACAGCATCTCCAGCCCCAAACTGTTCCAGCTCTATGTCCACAAGGACAAGGGATTGAACGCCGCGCTGATCCAGGCGGCCAAGGCTGCGAAGTTCGATGCGCTTGCGCTGACCGTGGACACCATCGTCTCGGGCAAGCGCGAGCGGTGCCTGCACACCGGATTCACCTCGCCGCCCAAACTCACGCCCCGGTCGGCGCTGAGCTTTGCCACGCACCCGGGCTGGTCGCTCAACTATATGGGCCGCGAACGCTTTTCGCTGCCCAACCTCGAAAGCCATATCGCGGCGGGCAGCAATGCCGCGATTTCGGTCGCAGACTATTTCAACACCATGCTCGACCAGTCGATGGACTGGGCAATGGCCGAGGACATCCGCAAGGCCTGGGACGGCCCGTTCTGCCTCAAGGGCATCATGAGCGTCGAGGATGCGCGCCGCGCCGTGGCGATCGGCGCCACCTCGATCATGGTCTCCAACCATGGCGGGCGCCAGCTCGACGGAAGCCGCGCGCCGTTTGATCAATTGGCCGAGATCGTCGATGCGGTCGGCGACAGGATCGAGGTGATCTGCGACGGCGGCATCACCCGCGGCACGCATGTGCTGAAAGCCTTGAGCGTAGGCGCGAAGGCGTGTTCGGGCGGGCGGCTGTATCTCTATGCGCTCGCCGCCGGAGGTCAGCGCGGGGTCGAACGCACGCTCGCCAACCTGCGCGGCGAGATCGAACGCGGCATGAAGCTGATGGGGGTGACCCGGCTCGACCAGCTGACGCGGGACAACCTGCGCTGGCGGTGATTTAGCGCGGGCGGCCCACCTCGCCGGTGGCGCTGATGATGATCCGGTCGCTGTTGGCGCCGCGCGACAGCACCACCTCGACGGCTGCATTGGGAAGCCCGGTGCTGTCGAACCAGAAGCGCGCGCGCGATGGCGCTGCGGCCGCGGCGGACGGGTCGGTCCCCGGCGGTGCGGCGACCTCTGCCGCCTCGCCCTCGATCCGCGCCACCGTCCCCGGCTTCCAGTCGCGATTGGCGAGCGTGCGCGCGTTCAAGGGCACCCATTGCCGGTCCTGCCGCGCATCGAAACCATAGCCCGACGGCGCGATCCACACCGCGATCGGCCGCGCGCTGACCACCGCCTCATCGCGCGCGGCAGCGACACGCGCCGCAAACCGGTCGGCATCTTCTGAGAGCGCAGCGCTGTCGCCGGGCAGCGACAGCACAACCGCGCCTGCGACCAGGCCGATGATGAACAGCACCACCATTAGCTCGATAAGGGTGAAGCCCTCGTCGCCCTCACCCTTCCCACGCCGCTTCGCGTCGCGGGCCCCTTCCCTCTCCCAGTGGGAGAGGGAGGGAGGCGCGAAGCGCCGGAAGGGTGAGGGTGATAGGCCAGTCACCCTGCCCTTAACCCCCATCCGCGGTGATATCCGCGTTCTCGTTCTCGCCGCCCGGCGCGCCATCGGCGCCCAGCGAATAGAGGTCGAAGGCACCGGTCGTGCCGGGGCTGATATACTGATACGGGCGGCCCCAGGGGTCCTGCGGCAGCTTCTTGATATAGCCACCGCTGCGATAGCGGCCCGGCTGCGCCAGCGTTGGCGGCGCGGTGACCAGCGCGTTCAGTCCTTCGGCAGAGCCGGGATAGGCCAGGTTGTCGAGCCGGTACATTTCGAGCGCCTGAGACAGCGTCGCGATGTCGCTGCGCGCCTTTTCGGTCATCGCGCGGTCCTGGCTGGGAAGCACGTTGATGACCACGATCGTCGCGAGCAGCCCGATGATGAAGATCACCACCATCAGCTCGACCAGGGTAAACCCGTTGGCACGCTTGCGCGCCTGGGGCGAAAGGCGCTTGAGCAGCGCGGAGCGGAATTTCAGCATGTTGGTCCTCATAAGCCAGTCAGGTTCTGAAGCTGCAGGATCGGCAGCAGGATCGACAGGATGATCAGCGCGACCACCCCGCCCATGACCACGATGATAGCAGGTTCGAGCAGCGCCATCGCGGTGGAGGTGAAGTTCTGGAACTCGCGTTCGAGATAATCGGCGGCGCGCTCGAGCATCGTATCGAGTTGTCCTGCGCTCTCGCCGCTGGCGACAAGATACACCAGCAGCGGCGGAAAGGTCCCCGCATTCCTGAGCGCGCCCGAAAGCGAGCCGCCCGAACGGATCGATTCGACCGCCTCCTCGAGCGCTTCGCGCAGCACCGCGTTGCGCACGGTGCGTGTGGTCAGCTTCATGCCTTCGAGCAGAGGCAGGCGGCTGTGCACCATGGTCGCCAGCGTCCGCGCCAGCCTGGCCGCGTTCATGTCGCGGATCAGCCGCCCGATCAGCGGCAGCTTCAGCAGCATGCCATCGAAGCGGTATTTGAACGAAGCCACCTTCATCGCGCGCCAGAAGGCGACGCCTGCGAGCACCATCGTAATGGCCAGCGCCCACCACCAGTTGCTGAGGAAATCGGAGATGCCGATGACGATCCGCGTGATCAGCGGCAGCTGGGTCGAGGCATTGTCGAACTGTTCGACCACGCGCGGCACCACCGAGATCATCAGCCCGGCCACCACGCCGAACGCGACCAGGGTCAGGATGATCGGATAGGCGAGCGCCGAGATGATCTTGCCGCGCACCTCGGCCTGCTGCTCGAGCAGCGCGGCAAGCCGCTCGGTGATCACCGGCAGCGAGCCCGAGCTTTCGCCCGCGCTGATCATCGCGCGGAACAGCGGCGGAAAGCTGCGCGGCTCGCGCGCCATCGCTTCGGCGAGCGACTGGCCTTCCATCACGCCTGCATGCACGTTGATCAGCACCTCGCGCGCATTGGCCTTTTCGGTCTGGCGGCTGATCGTGCGCAGCGCCTCTTCCAGGGGGCTGACGCTCATCAGCGACGACATCTGCCGCGTGAACAGGGTGAGCTGCTTGGGGCTCAATCGCGCGGTGCGCTGCGAGATCAGCGCCTTGCGCGGCGGGGCAGGGCTGACGGTAACGATGTGGAACGCCTTGCGGATCAGCGCCGCGCGCGCCTGCGCATCCGAAGGCGCGCTGATCCGCCCCTGCCGCTCGCGTCCGGCGGAGTCGATCACCTTATAGGCAAAGTCAGCCATCAGGCTCTCAGCGGTTCGGGCACCGGCTCGGACTCGCGCCGCGAAATGCGGATCGCCTCTTCCGCCGTGGTCTGACCGGTGCGCACCAGTTCGCGCGCCGCCGAACCCAGATTGGGCGCGTTGAGGAAGGCGTGCCGCGCGATGATCGCCTCGTCGCCATTGTCGTTGATCAGGCGGCGGATGGTCTCGTCGATGCGCACCGCCTCGAACACCCCGATCCGGCCCGCAAAGCCGGTGTGGTTGCAATGGTCGCAGCCGACCGGGCGATAGACCACGGTGCCTTTGTCGAAGCCGAGCAACGAGGCGAGCGAACCATCGGCCTGCACCGGCTCGCGGCATTCGGGGCACAACCGCCGCACCAGCCGCTGGGCAACGACCGCGCGCAAGGTCGAGGCGAGCAGGAACGGCTCGATCTTCATGTCGCGCATCCGGGTGATCGCACCGATCGCATCGTTGGTGTGCACGGTCGAGAGCACCAGATGCCCGGTGAGCGAGGCCTGCACCGCGATCTCGGCGGTCTCGTGATCACGGATTTCGCCGATCATCACCACGTCGGGATCCTGGCGCAGGATCGCGCGCAGCCCGGCGGCGAAGGTCAGCCCGACCTTGGGGTTCACCTGAGTCTGGCCGACACCCTCGATGGCGTATTCGACCGGGTCCTCGACGGTCAGCATGTTGCGCGAACCGTCGTTCAATTGCTTGAGGCACGAATACAGCGTCGTGGTCTTGCCCGATCCGGTGGGACCCGTAACCAGCACGATGCCGTTGGGTTCGGACAGCGCCTCGGCGAGGATTTTGTGGGTACGCGGGCTCATGCCCAGCAGCCCCAGATCCATGTTGGCGTTTTCCTTGTCGAGCAAACGCAGCACCACGCGCTCGCCCGCGCGGCTGGGCAAGGTCGAGACGCGCACGTCGAGCAATTTGCCGCCGATGGTGAGCCCGATACGGCCATCCTGCGGCACGCGGCGTTCGGCGATGTCCAATCGCGCCATCACCTTGATGCGGCTGACGATCACCGGCGCGACATTGGGCGGCATCCGCAGCTTTTCCTGCAGCACGCCGTCCATCCGCATCCGGATGACGAGGCCCGTTTCATAAGGCTCGATATGGATATCCGATACGCCCTGCCGCGCCGCCTCGGCGATGACGCCGTTGATCAGCCGGATCGCGGGCGCATCATCCGCGCTGTCGAGCAGATCCTCGGCGCTGGGAAGGTCGCTGGCGAGCATCTCCAGATCGCTGCCATCGATGTTCATCGAGCTTGCCATCGCCGCGGCATTGCCCTCGACCGCATAATGATCCGACAGATAGCGCTCGAACTGCGCCACCGGGGCAAGCTCGACATCGAACGGCATCGCCAGATAGCGCCGCACCTCGAGCAAGGTGATCGGGTCCGCGCCCTCGCGCAGCGCGACCTTGAGCCGCCCGTCGGCCTCGCCCAGCATCACCACGCCGTTGTCGCGGGCAAAGCCATAGGGAATGTCGAGCATCATCCGCGCGAGGCTGCGCTCGGCGGCAAGCTCGAGCGGCGCGTCCGCGGCGGTTTCATCGATGGTGCCGTCGCCGGCTTCGCCCTTGCGGATCTTCATGGCCGGTCTCCCCCCACCGGCGGCAGCTCGGCCTGGCCGGGCTGGCTGGCAGGCAGCGTGGTTGTGTCGAGCGGTCCGCTGCCGGGCATCGGACGCGGCACGATCACCTGGTCATTCGGCCCAGGCGGTGCGGCGACCGGAATGTTCGCGCCCAGATAGTCGCGCACAATGGTGTCGAGCGAGGGTTCGACCTTGGGGTTGAACTCGATCTGCGCCGCGCGGACGTAATTGTAGCGCCGCGCCGCGATCGCCTGCGCGTCCTCGGCGGTGCGCAGGATCGTCGGGCGGATGAAGACCATCAGGTTGGTCTTGGTCCGCTCGCGCCCGCGCGACTTGAACAGCTCGCCGATGATCGGGATGTCGCCGAGCAGCGGGATCTTCTGGATCGTGCGGCGCTCGTTGTCGTCGAGCAGCCCGCCCAAGGCGATGATCTCGCGGTCCTTGACCGTGACCGTGGTCTTGACCTCGCGCTTGTTGATGATCAGCTCGTTGAAATCGTTGCTCACCGGCCCGACAATCGAGCTGACCTCCTGCCGTATGTCGAGCTTCACCTGGTTGCCCGCGTTGATCTGCGGCTTCACCTCGAGCTCGATGCCGACATTCTGCCGCTGGATGGTGCGGAAGGCGTTGTCGAAATTGTTCGACAGCGCCTCGCCGGTGCTGATCGGGATTTCCTGGCCGAACAGGATCGAGCCCTGGACATTGTCGTTCACGGTCAGCGATGGCGTCGACAGGATGTTGGACTCGCTGTCCTCCTGCACCGCATTGATGATCGCGCCCAAGACCCGATTGTTGCCGATATCGGCAGCAAAGCCGGTATAGCCGCCGCGCGCGCCCAGGATGCGGTTGGCCGCGTTCTGGCGCAGGAAATCGCCCACCGCGCTGTTGTTGCTGGTGGTCACGGTATCGCCGTTGATCACCGTGGTGGTCTCATCCAGATCGTTGGCGAGGATGCCGCCTGCGATATCGAGGATGTTGGGCGCGACGTTCGAGAACGGCGTAACCAGGAACGGAATGTCCTTGCCGCCGATGAGGAACTGCACGCCCAGCTCGCGCGCGACCCTGTCCGAAATCTCGACGATGATCGCCTCGACCAGCACCTGTTCCTGGCGGATATCGAGCTGGCGCACGAGTTCGGCGAGCGAGCGCTGGACATCGACCGGGGCGGAGATGATCACCGCATTGGCGCCCTCGTAGCGGGTGATGATCGCGGTGCCGCGTCCGTTGGACAGGCCCACCGCGCCGCCGATCGGGGCGGACGCCGCAGCGGGGGCTGCGCCATTGGCAGAGGGAGCCGCCGCAGGCGTCGCGGACATCGGCTGCAGACCGCCGCCGCCCTGCCCGCCGACCATCATCTGCAACACCGGGACCAATTGCTCGGCATCGGCATAATCGAGCCAGATCACGCGGATCTCGCTGCCATTGGCGGCGCGCGCATCGAGCTCCCTGGCGATCGCGGTGAGCCGCGCAACGGTGGGCGCATCGCCGCGCAGCGCGACCGAATTGCTCGAATCCACCGCGACGACCGACACCAGAGGCGCGCCGCCCCCGCCGCCTTCCGCGCCGCCGCCGGG
>VYKZ01000050.1_pt1 | contig 73772 bp, 76 predicted proteins | sample 5114421 | NCBI WGS metagenome assembly VYKZ01 (sample SAMN12291788, study PRJNA351875) | freshwater metagenome | isolation source: freshwater lake | place: USA: Michigan, Gull Lake | collected 2013-08-08 | reverse complement strand
CGAGGCAAAAGCCCCTGGCAAACGGATCCGGAGCTCCCGCTCCAACCGCTTCCGCCGCAGCAAGCTCGCAAGGCCTTGCGCCCTTCCCTCGCGACGGAACCGGGAAAGAGTCTACGGCCATCTTCAATGAGGGCGAGCTCAGGGCGTCTTAATCGAGATCGGCGCTGAATTCGTTGGGGGAATCCGGGCGAGTTTGGATGATTGGGAAAAACAGCGCGCGTAATCCTCCCCCGTTGGGGGAGGTGGATGCGTAGCGTAGCGGAGCAGACGGAGGGGGAAGGACGCGAACTAGGCGTGCGCGGCTGGCCCCCTCCACCGCTTCGCGGTCCCCCTCCCCCAAGGGGGGAGGATTTGGACGGTCGAGCGCAGCGGAGACCGGGTGGGGTCCGTACGTGCGGAGTGCGATGTCCCTTTCGCACCCCACCCTGACCGCTGCGCGGTCTTCCCTCCCCATAAAGGGGAGGGAGAAAGGGGGGCTCGTGGGTTTCTGCGTCTGGGAGACGGAAACCTTCTCGCGCTATACCGCGCGTCATGGCCCAGCCGCGCATCTTCATCGACGCCGACGCCTGTCCGGTGAAGGACGAGGTCTATCGCGTGGCGGCGCGCTATGGGCTGCATGTGTTCGTGGTGTCGAACGGCTGGATCAACACCCTGCGCCAGCCCTGGATCGAGCAGATCGTGGTCGATGCCGGGCCGGATGTCGCCGACGACTGGATCGCCGAACGGGCCGGACCGGGCGACATCGTGATCACCGCGGACATTCCCCTGGCCGACCGCTGCCTGAAGGCCGGGGCGCAGGCGCTGAAGTCCAACGGCCAGAGCTTTACCCCTGACATGATCGGATCGGCGCTGGCCGGCCGGATGGTGGGTGAGCACCTGCGGTCGATGGGTGTAGCGACGTCGGGGCCGCCGCCGTTCGGACCCAAGGACCGCTCCGCCTTCCTGCAGGCGCTGGACACGGCGGTGGTGCGGGCAAAGCGCGTGATCGCATGACGACCATTCCCGAGAGTGAACTGGAGTTCCGCTTCTTTCGCGCCGGGGGGCCGGGTGGGCAGAACGTCAACAAGGTCGCCACCGCGGTTCAGATGCGGTTCGACGCGCTGAACTCGCCCAGCCTCACGGAGCCGGTGCGCGAGCGGCTGATGCGGCTGGCCGGCCAGAGACTGACGCTGGACGGGGTGATCGTGATCACCGCCGTGCGTTTCCGCACCCAGGAACGCAACCGGGCCGACGCCATCGAGCGGCTGCAGGAACTGGTTGGCAAGGCCTCGGTGGCACCGGTCAAGCGCATCGCCACCCGGCCGACCCGCGCGTCGAAGGAGCGGCGGCTTCAGGCCAAGTCCGGACGATCCACCATCAAGGCCGGACGGGGCCGACCCGATCTGGACTAGCGGCCGTCATCCTCGGTCGATGCGGTCGATGGGGGCGTGGGTCGCGCAGCCGGGGCCTGCCCCGCCGTTGCCGGAGCAGAGGGTGCAGCGGCGGTCGGGGCCTCTTCAGGCTCGGACGACACAGGCGGAGCGGGACGGAAAAGCAGGGCCGCCACGCGGCCCTCGTCGTTCAGGCCGATGATCCATTGGGTGGCCGCGTTCTCGAAGGTCACCAGGAACTGGTTAGCCCCGTTGCTGAGCCCCTGGGCCTCGATGGTTCCCAGCTCGCCGAACCCCTGAACTATGGGCCGCAGCGTCGTGAGCTGGGGGCGCAGGCGATTGGCCAGATCGGTCGTGAACAGCTCGGCGTCCAGCTGGCCCGCGGCGAGGTCGGCAATGATGACGCGAAGCGCGCCCTCGGCGATATCGGCATCGGTCACGCCGGCCTGCGAGCCGGCCGCAGCGGTCGGACCGGCCGGGGCCACCGGTGACCGTGCCGGTCCGTCGAAGGTGTTGGGAAGGGTCGCTGCCGCCGTGGGCGAGGAGGTCGGGGCGAGCGAACGGGTCTCACCGGTCATCGGCACCGCCTGACCCGGGGTCTGGGCCAAGGCTGGCGCGGCGAGGGCCAGCAGGGCGGTGGCCAAGGCGAGAGATCGGATCATCGGGCGTCCTTTGAAAGGGTCAGCCGAGAATCCGGGGCCAAAGCGACAGAAGCAAGGCGGCGGCCGACAGGATCACGGAGACACCCACGCCAACGCCCAGCCAGGGCGACAGTTTCGTCCGCTCGACGACGACGGTCTGGGTCTGGGGCGGGTCCTGCACGAGGCGGGAGAGCGCGCGGGCGGCGGCGAGGCCTTCCTTCAGCGCGTCGCGGACCTGGGCCCGGGGACCGAGCTCGCGCATGATCCAGCGCTCCACCACCGGCTGGGCGGCCGACCACAGGTCGTGATCGGGGTTGAGACGGCGCGCCACGCCCTCGACCGAGACCATGGTCTTTTGCAGGAGGATCAGCTCGGGCCGCAGGTGCATGTCGAACAGGGCAGTGATCTCGAACAGCTGGCCCAGCAGACGGCCCATCGAGACCTGGGACGCGGCCCGGCCGATCACCGGCTCGCCCACGGCCCGCAGCGCCTGGGCGAAGGCCTCGACCGAGTGGTGGGGGGGCACATAGCCGGCCTCGAAGTGGACGCGGGCGATACGGCCGTAGTCGCGGGTCAGAAAGCCCCACAGGATCTCGGCCAGGTAGCGGCGCTCGGCCGGGCCGATGCGGCCGACGATGCCGAAGTCGACAGCGGTGAGGTCGGCCGGGGCCTGGCAGAACAGGTTTCCCTCATGCAGGTCCGCGTGAAAGACCCCGTGGTCCAGCGCCTGGATCAGGAAGGCGCGCACGACGTTGTCGGCCAGCTGATCCTTGTCGAGACCGGGCTGACGCGCTGCGTCCGGGTCGGTCATGGGCACGCCCGGCGCCCATTCCAGAGTCAGCACCCGCTTGCCGACGCCGTCCCAGATCACCTTCGGCGAGGTCATATGCATCATGCCGTCGGACCGGGCCTTCTCCATGACGTCGTGAAGCTCTGACGCCGCCGCCGCCTCCAGACGCATGTCGAGCTCCAGATACATGGAGCGGGCGACGGTCTCGACGAAGGCCTGGGGCTCCAGGCGGCGGGCCGGAATGACGAAGCGGTGGACCAGACGCGCGGCCAGCCGCATGGCGTCCAGCCCCTTGGCCACGCGACGCTCCACGCCCGGGCGCAGCACCTTGACGGCGACCTTGCGACCATCGGCCAGATAGGCCGGATGGGCCTGGGCCAGCGACGCGGCGCCGATGGGGTCGCCGAAGTCGATGAACAGGTCCTCGACCGTGCGGCCGATGGAGCGTTCGACCTCCTGACGGGCCTGATCGGTCGGGAACGGCGGCAGCTTGTCCTTGAGGCGGCCCAGATCGCGGGCGAACTCGATGCCGAAGATGTCGGCGCGGGTGGCCATGACCTGGCCGAGCTTGATGGCGACAGGGCCCAGCGTCTCGAAGGCGCGGCCCAGTCTCTGGCCCGGGCGACCGGTGCGCCCGTCCTTGCCTGCGAACAGATGCACGAACCCGGCGATCGGCCGGAACCAGGCGGGCAGGAGGTGGGTGATCTCGCGCGGGATCAGGGCGTCATGACGCGCCAGTGCCCCGCCCCAGCGGATGAGGCGCATAGTGGCCCCGAGCGGATCGCGCACCGGCTCGGTCGGAGGCGCGGCCGGGGCGACGCGGTATGACGGATTGGAGTTCAGATCGCCCACCCGAAGTGAATGGCCGCGACCCCGCCCGACAGGTTGGTGACGGCGACGTTCCTGAACCCCGCGTCCTCGATCATGGCCTTGAAGGTGGATTGATCGGGGAAGCGGCGGATGCTCTCGACCAGGTACTGATAGCTGTCGCGATCCTTGGCGACCCACTCGCCGATGGCCGGGATCGCGTTGAACGACCACGCGTCATAGAGCTTGCGCACCGCCTCGGCGGTAGGGCGCGAGAACTCCAGGCACAGGAAACGGCCGCCGGGCTTGAGCACCCGCCGGGCCTCCCGCAGGGCCACGGGGATGTCGGCGACGTTGCGGATGCCGAAGCTGATGGAATAGGCGTCAACCGAGGCGTCGGGGATGGGCAGCTTCATGGCGTCGCCGACGGTCCAGACCATCTCGGGCTCGCCGCCCTTGCCCACGCCGGCCAGGATCATCTCGGCGTTGTAGTCCAGCACGATGACGGAGGCGTCGGCACCGCCGCGACGTTCCTGGGCGGCGCGGGCCAGCTTGGAATAGCGCCGGGCCATGTCGCCGGTGCCGCCGGCCACATCGAGGATGGTCTCGCCCGGGCGTGGATTGAGCTTGGCGGCGGCCGCGTCCTTCCAGAGCCGGTGGACGCCGCCACTCATGAGATCGTTCATCAGGTCGTAGCTGGAGGCCACGCTGTCGAACACGCCCCGGACCAGCCGCACCTTCTCGCGGGCGTCGACGTCCCTGAAGCCGAAGGAGGAGGTGGCGGCGGTCTCGGTCATGGGGGCGGTCTAGCGGGTCGGGGCGGCCTCGTCATCCGCTCGCGTGGCCGCAGGCGGCACCGGCGGGTCGCTTGCCCGACGCGAGGTGGCGGTCTAGGCGGAGGTCATGAGCCGAACCGTCATCGACCCCGCCACCGCCGTCGCCGAGCTGACCGCCTGGTCGGTCGCGCCGGGCGAGCGCCTCGGCATCCGCCGCGAGATCCGCTTCGCCGACTTCAACGCCGCCTTCGGCTTCATGAGCCGGGTCGCCCTGAAGGCTGAGACGATGGATCATCATCCGGAATGGTCCAATGTCTACAATCGCGTCGAGGTGCTGCTGACCACCCACGACGCGGGCGGGGTGACCGATCTGGACCTGACGCTGGCCCGCTTTATCGATGAGGCCGCACTGGCCCTGGGAGGACATTGAGATGACCGGACGCGTTGCGGGCAAGACGGCCCTGATTACGGGTGCCGCGGGGGGCCTGGGCGAGGCCATGGCCCGCATGCTGGTGCGCGAGGGGGCCAAGGTCGCCGTCACCGACATCGACGGCCCCCGCGCCGAGGCCTTGGCTGCGTCCATCAATGCCGAGACGCCGGGCTCGGCCTTCGCCTGGCAGCACGATGTCGCCGATGAGGCGCGCTGGGCGACCGTGATCGCCGAAGCCGTGGCCGCCATGGGCTCGCTGTCGGTCCTGATCAACAATGCCGGCGTGGGCGGCCCCCTGGCCTTCGTCGAGGACGACACGGTCGAGAACTGGCAGCGTCAGTTCGACATCAATCTGAAGTCCGTGATGCTGGGCTCCAAGTACGCCATGCCGCATCTGCGGGCGGCGGCCCCGGCCTCGATTATCAACATTTCCTCGATCGCGGGTCTGGCGGCGGGCGTGGGCATGGGTGCCTATAACGCCACCAAGGCGGCGGTCTGGATGTACACCAAGACCCTGGCGCTCGAGGCCGCCAAGAAGGACTGGAACGTCCGCTGCAACTCGGTCCACCCGGTCTTCATCAAGACGCCGATCCTGGATCCGTTCGTCGCCATGGCGGGCGGGGACGAGGCGACGGCGCACCAGAAGCTGGCGCGCGGCATCCCGCTGAAGCGTATCGGCGAGCCGGACGACGTGGCCTATCTGGTCATCTATCTGGCGTCGGACGAATCCAAGTTCGTGACGGGCTCGGAGTTCAAGATCGACGGCGGGATGACGGCCCAATAAGGCGCGACCTTTCACGCGACCGACCAGCGCCGACTTGACCCTGCCTCCTCGCCGTCGTGATGTCGGTGGATGACCCATCGCGCCCTGCTCACCGTCGCCTTCGCCGCGATCGCCCTGCCCGCATTCGCCCAAGACCTGCTGATCCGGGGAGGGACGATTCACACAGGCGTGGAAGGCGCAGCACCGGCCGAGGTCGTGATCGCGCGCGACGGCCGCATCGCCTACGTCGGCCCGGCGGCGGGCACTCCGTCGACGGAGGGGCTGGACGTCGTTGAGCTGAATGGCGCGACCCTGTTCCCCGGTTTCACCGACGGCCACGCCCATCTGGACGGCATCGGCTGGCGGGAGCTGACGCTGAACCTCGAAGGCTCGACCTCCCTCGTCGACGCCATGGCCCGCCTGACCGCCTGGGCGCAGGCCAACCCGGAAGGCGTAATCATCGGGCGCGGCTGGATCGAGACGCGCTGGCCCGAAAGCGCCAACGGGGCCCGCTTCCTGACCGCCGCCGATCTGGACGCCGCCGCGCCGGGACGGCTGGTCCTGCTGCAACGCGCCGACGGGCATGCGACAGTGGCTTCGACTGCCGCGATGACGCGGCTGGGGATCACGGGCGAGACACAGGCCCCGTTCGGTGGCGAGATCCTGAAGGGAGCGAACGGCCAACCCACGGGGATGTTCGTCGATGCGGCCGAGCAGCTTCTGGCTCCCCTGATGCCTCAGGCCGATCCGGAGGCGACACGCGCCGCCTATCGCGCCGGCTTCGCGGTCGAGGCTCGTTATGGCTGGACCGGCATCCACTCGATGAGCGTGCCCTGGCGCGACGTGCCCCTGCTGGAGGCGATGGCGCAAGCCGGCGAGGCACCGATCCGCGTCTACAACAGCGTCACGCCCGACGGTGCGGCTGAACTGTTCGAATCTGGTGCCCGTTCCGTCGCCAACGGACGGGTCATCACCCGCGCAGTGAAGTTCTATGCCGACGGAGCGCTGGGATCGCGTGGGGCGGCCCTGCATCAGCCGTATTCGGACGCGCCGGAGACCTCGGGCCTGATGCAGGTCACGCGCGAGCAGCAGGTGCCTCTCTATGAGCAGGCCTTGCGGTCGGGCATTCAGCTGGCGACGCACGCCATCGGCGACCGGGGCAATACCGAAGTGGCCGAATGGTACGCCGAGGCCCTGCGCAACGTGCCGCCATCCGAGCGACCGAACGGCGAGGATGTCCGCTGGCGGATCGAACACGCCCAGATCCTGCGCCCGTCCGACTATCGCTGGTTCCACGAGCTGCCGATCATCGCCTCGATGCAGCCCAGCCACGCGATCGGCGACTTCCATTTCGCTCCCGCCCGGCTGGGCGAGGCCCGCCTGGACGGTGCCTATGCCTGGCATAGCCTGGTGGATCGAGGCGTCATCGTGGTGGGTGGATCGGACGCGCCGGTGGAACGAGGCGATCCACTGATCGAGTTCTATGCCGCCGTGGCGCGGCGCGACCTGGAGGGCTTCCAAGGGCCGGACTGGCGGCCGCAGGAAGCGGTGGACCGGGCGACGGCGCTGAAGATGTTCACCCTGTGGCCCGCCTATGCCTCGTTCCGCGAGGACGAGCTGGGCACCATCGAGGTTGGCAAGCGCGCCGATTTCACTGTCTTCAACATCGACCTGATGACGGTTCCCGAGGCGGACATTCCGCGAGGCCGGGCCGTGCTGACGGTCGTCGACGGCCAGATCGTCCATCGGTCCCAATAAGCCAAACGGCCGCCCTGTCTCCAGGGCGGCCGTCCAAGGCTTGCAGGCGGTTCGTGCTTAGAACCGGGCCGTCAGGCTGATCGAGGCGCTGGAGCCCAGATCGTAGTTGTTGATCCGGATCTTGTTGCCAAGCTCCTGATACTCGTCGAACTCGGTGCCGAGCAGGTTGCGCAGCTCGAGCGCGAAGCCGAGGTCGCGGCCCATGGCCTCGAAGTCCTTGCGATAGACGAAGTCGAGGAAGATGCCCGGCTCCTGGATGTAGTCCGGCTCGCGGCTGCCGCTGACGCCTGCGCCGCGCGCGGTGATGCGCTCCGACACATAGTTGACGATCAGGGTCGCCTGCGACCGGGCCGTGTCGTCTTCCCAGCCGAACTGGGCGTTGACCACGTGCTCGGACTGACCCTGCATGCGGCTGCCGTCCTGGATGAAGAAGGCTGCGCTTTCCGCGACGCCAGCACCACCCAGGGTGAAGACCCGGTCGCCCGCATCCACCGTCACCTCGGAGTCGGAGTAGGTGTAGTTGGCCTGAACCAGCCACCGCTTGTTGGCGATGAAGCTCATGCCGCTGTCGGGGAACTCGAAGTACTTCTTGGCCTCGAACTCGGCACCGATGATCGTGGCCTGAGGCGCGTTCAGGAAGGACTGCTGACGCTGGTTGCCGACGTCGACGATGATCGACTCAACCGGATTTTCCAGGTCCTTGTAGAAGATGCCGGCCGTGATGAACTGCTGGCGGGCGAAGTACCATTCCCAGCGGGCGTCCAGGTTCAGGATCTCGGTGTCGATCAGGAACGGGTTGCCGATGAAGGTCCGGTCCGAATCGGGGTCGGTGTAGGACTGGGGCGCCAGTTCGCGGAACTGGGGCCGTCCGATGGTCTGCGAGGCCGCGAGACGCAGCTGCATGTCTTCGGCGAAGTTCCAGGTCACGGTCGCGGCCGGCAGCCAGTACTGCTCCTCGATGCCGGTGCCCGTGAAGGGCGCGGCACCGCCGAACAGGTCGCGCGGCGAGACCGACTGTTCGCCGTCCTCGTAGCGGACGCCGACCGTCAGGTTGACGAGCGGGATGATCTCGGCCTCGACCTGACCATAGACGGCATTGACCGTCAGCCCGGCATCATAGGCCGCCGCGCCGTTCGAGCCGGTGATCTCCTCGATCTGGAGCGTCGTGCCGTTGATGTTGAAGTCCGAGAACAGATAGTCGACGCGCGATTCGCGCTGGTCGGCCGACAGGCCGCCCGGCGAGATGAAGCGCAGGTCGCGGCGCTCGGAATCCCGGGTGTTGTCCAGGTGGGCGAAGCCCAGGCTGAACACCGCCTCGCGATAGTCCGACAGTTCCAGCGTGTAGCGGAAGTCCGCGCCGGCCGAGAAGACATCGTCCTGCAGCTTGCTGAACGAAATCAGGTTGCGGTTAATGTCGTGGACGTACTGGCCGGTGGCGTTGAGGCCGTAACCGAAGCGGGTTTCGTAGGGCGCATCGCGCGACGTGGTCGCGAAGGCGGCCCGCCAGTCGATCTCGATGGCACCGTCGGCGAAGTCATGCTCGCCGGCCAGCTGGGTCGAGAAAAGCTGACGCACGAAGTATTCGGTGAAATCGTCGCGGATCACCGAGCCGCCGGCGTCGAAGTCGGGACCTTCCTGGATCCGGGCTTCCTTGGAGGTGCTGCGGACATAGAAGTTGGTCCAGCGCACCTCGTGGTCCAGGCCCGACAGGGACAGGGCACCGAGGAAGTTCAGCTGGACGTCGTTCTGGGTCGAGGCGAAGGCCTTGGAGGTCGACACCACGAGGTTGGAGCCGGAGAACTGGCCCTCTTCCTGGAAGCCCTGACGGGTCTGGCTGCTGTAGTCATAGCCGGCCACGGCGAGCACGCCGAGCGTGCCGATCGGGGTCTCGTTCGAGAAGCCACCCGAGGCCTCGATGCTGCCGTCGATCGGGATTTCCTCGCGCTGCAGGAGACGCAGCGACGCGTTCTCCAGCGATTGGCCGATCTGGCGCAGCTGGCTCGCGGTGTAGCGCGGGCCCGCCTGGATGCGGTTGCCGGAGGCGAATGCCAGGGCCAGCTGGCCCGGAACGTCGCGCGTGCCGTCGTCGAAGCCGAGGAAATCGGTGCGGCTGCCGTAGTAGATCAGGCCTTCCTGCGCCGTCGTCTCGGTGTCGTAACCGATGCCGACCTTGAGATCGAAGAAGGGCTCATTGGGGGCGTCGACCGTTTCCAGGTCGATCACGCCGCCGCCGAACTCGCCGGGGTAGTTGACCGAGTAGGTCTTCTGGACGGTCACGCCTTCGAGGATGGATGAGGGGAACAGGTCCAGCGGCACGACGCGCTGCAGCGGCTCAGGCGAGGGCAGCGGCGAACCGTTCAGCAGGGCCGAGGAGTAGCGTTCGCCCAGGCCGCGGACATAGACGAAGCGTCCTTCGACGACCGACAGGCCCGTGACGCGGGTCAGGGCGGCAGCGGCGCTGGAATCGCCCGTGCGCTCCAGGTCTTCGGCCGTCAGGAAGGCGGCGACCTCGGGGCTTTCGCGGTTGGGTTCGGGAATGTAACGGCCCAGGACGACGATCTCGTCGACCTGGGTGGCCTCGTCCTGGGACGGGTCGGCCGGGGTCTGCTCGGCCGGGGCCGTCTGGGCCTGGGCCAGGCCGGGCGCGATCAGCGCGCTGGTGGCCAGGAGGACCCCTGTCAGGGTCAGGGAAAGAGTCTTCATGATCTGCGCGCCTTGAAGGGGTTCAACGGAAAGCGGGAAAGGCGGCGGCGGTCCCGGAAGACCGCCGCCTCGCTATCCGTCATCAGCAGGTCGTGTTGCCCGACAGGCCGCAGGTCCAGCCGGCGTACCAGGTGTCGGCAGCGTTCTGGACGGCACCGATGTAGGTCGTGGCCGTGAAGGCGCTGTAGACGGCCGGGGCATTGACCGGGGTCACGGCGGTTTCGTTGGCGCCGTTGATGAAGGTCAGGACCTGGTTGGTCAGGGTCGCGCCCGACGCCGGAGCCGTCAGGGTCGAGGTGCCCGCCGCCGTGTTGCCGACGCTCGGGGCCGTGGTGAACACCGCCGTCGAGATGGTGGCGTTGGCCGGGCGGTACGAGACCGGGCAGGACATGAACACCGAGCGGAAGTTCGTACCCGCCGTCTGGGTGTCGGCGTCGGCGATGGCCAGGCAGCCCGCGACTGAGCCGGCGGCGGCGGTGAACACCGAGTTGATCACGGTCGCGGCCGTGCCGGTGTCGAAGTGGGCCACGGTGTGGGCGTCGATCGGTGAGTTGCGGCCGACCAGGGTCCAGTTGGCGATCCGGGGCTGCGAGTTGTAGCGCGAGGCCAGCGGAGTCGCAGCCGGAGCGGCCGAGAACTCGAAGCCGGCCGAGCGGCTGGTCGAGGTCGGGGCGCGCTGCGTCACGATGCCGAACTGGGCACCACCGCGCCAGCCGGTGTCGGTGTCGAAGGCGTCGTCGTCGGCGCCGGTGATGACGATGCGGCTGAGGTTGACGTTGCCGCCGAAGATTTCGATGCCGTCGTCCGAGGAGTTGTGAACCTGGACGAACTCAACCGTGGTGCCTGAGCCGACGCCGCCCATGGTCAGGCCCTGCAGCTCGTTGCCGGTCGAGATCTCGAAGCCCGAGAACTTGATCTGGACGTAGCGGATGCGGCCCGAGTTATCGGTCGGGGTGTTGCCGCCGTAGAAGGCCGAGGTGCCTTCGACCTGACCGGTGCAGGTGACCGGGGCGGTCAGCTGGCAGTTGGCCTGGGGCGCGCGGCCGGCGATCACGAGACCGCCCCACTGACCCTGCGAGGTCAGGGTGGTGGTGCCTTCGATGTTCTGGCGGCTGGTGAAGATGATCGGGCTGGCCGCCGTGCCTTCAGCGAAGATCTGCGAGCCGCGGTTGACGATCAGGTAGTCCGAGCCGCCCGAGGCGAAGATGCGCACGCCCGGCTCGATGGTCAGGATACCCTGCTGGCCGGTCGGAGCGCCCGGGTCGATGCCGCGGTCGGTGCCGACCTGGGTGCGGCCCGAGATGGAGTAGATCGTGCCGGCGCGGTTCGAGAGCGTCAGGTTGCCGATGATGTCGGCCGGCAGCTGGCAGGCGCGCAGGGTGCCGTTGGCGACAAGGCCGACGTTGGCCAGACCGGCCGGGCAGTCGGCAGCCGGAGTGCCCGGGGTCGGCGGGGTCGGGGTGGTCGGGGTGGTCGGGGTCGTGCCGCCGCCGAAGTCGCCTTCACCGGGCGAAGCCACCTCGGCGGAGCCGCAGGCGGCCAGCGCCATCACGGCCGCACCGGCCATCAGAAACTTGGTCAGTCGAAGCATCGGGGATCCCCTCGCGTTGAATGTTCGGTCGCCCAGCGTCCGTACGACGCAGTCCCAGCAACCCCGCGCCGCCTTTAGGGGCTCAATGCGATGCTCCCATGACAGAAATTCTGCAGAATGTTACAGTTCTTCAGAGCTCGGATTAATCGTCACAGACCCGTGAAAAACGAGTACTTGATGTGATTTCACGACAATTCGTCCGAATACAGATTTTTTACTGCTTGCCTGATGCGGAGCCGATTCCGTCTTGAGCCCAACGGCGGTTTCGCTAGGGTGCCAGCAGCTTCCGCGGGCATGATGTAGTGGTAGCCTGAAAGCTTCCCAAGCTTTTCGTGCGGGTTCGATTCCCGCTGCCCGCTCCAGCCTTCAAGCCAGACAAGAACGCCGCCCGAACAGGGCGGCGTTTGCGTTTGGTGTGCCCCGCCTAAGGGCGTTTGCGGGTCAGCAGGCTGGCACCGGAACCGACCGTGGTGGCGATCCCTATGGCGGCCCAGAAGGCGGCGTCGCCCCAGTTCCGGAACCACAGGTGAAACCCGACCACGCCGATCCAGATGACAGCCAGTCCGATTGTCGCTCCGGCCAGGGCAGAACGCCCTGACCGGTCGTCGCTGGAGCCCCGCGTCACTGGCGCGTGACCGTGACGCCACGGTCCTCAAGAATTTCCTGGACGCTGTCGTCACCGGCCAGGTGAGCACTGCCGACGGCGATGAAGGTCGTGCCGGAACCCGCCAGCAGGGTCTGGATCTGGTCGGCCCAGTTGGCGTTCCGACGGGCCAGCAGGGCCTGGTAGATCTCTTCCGAGGCCGAGCGCATCTCGTCGACGCCCAGACGCTCGATGCTCTCGACGTCGCCCGCCGCCCAGGCGGCGACCAGGGCGTCCAGCTCGGTCGTGGCGTCCTCATAGCTCTCCAGCGTGGCGCGCAGGAAGGCGACCTGGGTCTCTTCGGACAGGGTGGCGAGGATGCGGACCTGCTCGTCGATCGTCTCGAAACCGGAGACCGGCTTTCCGGCGGCCTCCGCGCGGGCCTTCAGGATCATCTCGACGCCCGACTGGGGATCATAGCCCGCCTTGATCAGCGGGGCGACGGAAAGGGTCAGGCCGACGAGCCAGGGGCGAAGGGGGTCCAACTGGGCCGCCGTGGCACCGATCGTCTGGGCCGCCGTGTTCAGCTCGGCGATCTCCTCGGCCGTCAGAAGGCTGGACAGGGGACGGTCGGGCGACACGCCGTACTGGCCGATCAGGGGCTGGATGGCAGCCTGGTCGTCGGGGTTGGAGATCTCGAAGATCACGTTCTGGCTGGCGTCGAAGGCGGCGTCGACCTGGGGCGAGCCCCAGGCGGTGGTTGGGCGCAGCACGTGGACCGTGCCGAACAGATACAGGGTCGAGTCGTCGTCCTTGATGACCCAGAGGGCCGGGCCGTCACCCTGGGCATGAGGCACGGCGGTGGGCGCGGCCGCCTGGGCGAAGGCGGCAGACGGAGCCGAGGCAAGCAGGGTCACGGTCAGGCCAAGACCGAGGGCGGCACCGGCGGCCGTGCGGCCGACGCGGGCAACGGAGGACTTCAGCATGGAGGCGAGTGTCATCGATCCGATCCTTTCGATCAGGTTGGAAGGCATTGAGGTCAGGAGGAAGGCGAAGGGGTCAGGAGATCCCGCGCCGCGCGGAGGCGACGATGGACGAGAGCAAGTAGACGGCCATCAGGATGCCGGTGAGGGCCCAGGCGCTGATGGTCTCCACCAAGCCGAGGCGCTCGGCAGCGGCGTAGAGGAACAGGGCCGTCTGAAGCGCCCAGAAGGCGATGGCGGAAGTCTCGGCCATGACCTGGCGCAGCATCTCGTCGGCGCGGCGCCAGAGCATGACGTTGGCCACCGTCTGGATGGCCAGGAGCAGGACGATCCCGCCGAAGACCATGTCGGGCGCGATGGACGCCGGGGCATACATGGGCAGGAGAAACATCATGCCCGCCAGCAGGAAGACGACGATCTGCAGCACGCCGCAGCCCTTGGGAATGGTCGAGGGCCGGGTGAAGAGCACGACCATGCTCATCAGGCCCACGGCGATCAGGGCAACAGCCATGGCGGTGGCGAGCGCATCGGGCCAGGTCGTGTCGCCCGGATCGAACAGGGTTGCCAGACCATAGCCACAGAGGGCTCCGAGGCCGCCGAGGACGATGACGCCGCCGATCTTCATGGCCAGGGACTGGGGACGATCTTGAACTTCAGACATCATGGTCAGGCTCCGGTGTCCGAGAAGATGGATTCGATGGGCTGTTCGAAGACGCGGGCGATCTTGAAGGCGAGCGGCAGGGAGGGGTCGTACCGGTCGGTTTCCAGCGCATTGACCGTCTGACGCGAGACGCCCAGGGCGGCAGCCAGGTCGGCCTGGCTCCAGTTGCGTTCGGCGCGAAGGACCTTGAGGCGATTGTTCATGAGGTCACCGACGCTGTAGCCACCAGAAGGCCCAGGCGATGCCATAGCCGATCGTCTGACTGAGGCCGATGATGCCGGCACCGCCCAAAAGCAGATCCTTGGGCTCAGCGGTCAGGGCACCGGGTGTGGCGTAGGCCAGGGTGAAGAGGGCCACGCTGCCGATCGCCAGGCCGCAGGTCGAGCCCCACCACCAGGCCCACTTGTGGGCTTCCTGGGCGGCTTCATCGAGGGCCCGCCACCAGCGGGTGAAGACCCACAGGGCAGCGGCCATGGCCAGGCCCACCGAGCCGGCAACGATCAGGGGCCCGGCACCGGCCGTCTCCCCGAAGGCAGCGGACACGGCGCCGGCGATGCCGCCCGCGACCAGGCACACCGCGATCAGTCGGCCGTATTGGGCCAAGGGATTCTGCGACACTCGCGCCTCCATCATCGTCATGACAAGCAACCCCGTCTTTTTGACAAGGGTATTTTACACCACTCTGCGTCGCTGTCAAGTGACCTTGTCAGCGGTCGCGAGAAACTTCAAGAACGGACCGCTGGGGGTCGGCCTGGGCCGCGTCGGCCAGCAGTTCGGGGCGGTTCAGCGCGCGGGGCGCGGCGTCGACCGGGGCAGCGAGCGGCAGGTCGCGGCCTTCATGGTCGACCTTCAGATCCTCGAATCGGCGGGCCGAGACCATGACCTGGGTTTCGAGCGAGCCGACGAAGGCGTTGTACTTGTCGACGGCGAGACCGAGCGACTTGCCCAGCCCCATGGCGTGGCTGCCCATGACCGACAGGCGCTTGTAGAGTTCCTTACCCAGCTTCGCGACCTCGTCGGCGTTCCGGGACTGCTCCTCCGCCCGCCAGCCGTAGGCGACCGCCTTGCACAGGGCGAACAGGGTGGAAGGGGTGACGATGATGACGCGTTTGGTCATCGCCTCGGTCATCAGCTCGGGCTCGCGGTCGAGCGCCGCCGAAAGGAAGGCATCGGACGGAACGAACAGGGCGACGAAATCAGGGCTGGGCGTGAACTGGTCCTGATAGGCCTTGGCGGCGAGCGCGGCGACATGGGCCTTGATGGCCTGGGCGTTGCGGGTGGCCAGGGCGGCCTCGCGCTCGGCGTCGTCGGCGTCGCCGGGTTCGGGAAAGACCAGCGGGGCCTTGGCGTCGATGACGAACATGCCGGCACCGGGCAGGCGCACGAGGAAGTCGGGGCGTTTCTGGCGGCCATCCTCGTCGGCGGCCGAGGATTGTTCGATGAAGTCGAAACGGCCCGCCATGCCGGCGGCCTCCAGCACATTGCGGCAGGTCTGCTCGCCCCAGCGGCCGCGCCGGCCGGTGTTGCCGCGCAGGACCTCGGTCAGGCGCCGGGCCTCGTCGCGGGTGGCCGACGACGCGATCATCAGGGCCGACAGCTGTTCCTTGAGCGTGCCCGTCTCCTCCGCGCGGGCCTTGTCGAGCGCGGTGACCTTTTCCTCGAAGGCCTTGAGCGTGTCGGCCACGGGCTTGAGCTGGGCCTCCAGCCGCTCTCGGGCGACGCGGTCCTGGGCCTTGAAGGTCTCCGTGGCGCGGGTGACCATCTGGTCGGCCACGGCCTGGGCCGACTGGGCGGCCTGGGCCGTCAGGAACTCGGCCATGGTGGCGCGGCTGTCTTCCAGAAGCGAAAGCCGTTCCTCCGCCAGCGTCACCTGCCCCTTGGCCGTGCGCCAGTTCAGGAAGGCCCAGACGAAGGCAAGGGCGAAGCCGATTGCGAGGCCGGCGAGGATCAGGGTCGGGGCGTTCATGATCCGTTCGATAGCCGGAGTCGGGGCGCGGGGCGAGCACTGCGGATGCCCAAACCGCATCCATGCCGTTGAAGGGGTGTGAGGAGTCCAAGGCGTACAAGGCGTACAAGGAGTCTAGGGAGTCCATGGAGTGCACGGAGTCCACGGGGTCCCGATCGTCGAACAGTCCGGCGTCTTTCGATGACGAGGCGAGGCGGGTGCTCATCGGTTCATCATAGAGGGTCCCTGCGTCAGAATCGGACGCAGGGTTCCCCAACCCGCCAGAAACGGAGTCGCTAGGCGGGACGCCGCGCCCGAAGCGCCTGGACGATGGTGCCGTCGTCCAGCCAGTCGAGGTCGCCGCCGACGGGGACGCCGCGGGCCAGAGAGGTGATCTCCAGACCGTCGCCGGCGATGCGGTCGGCGAGGTAGTGGGCGGTGGTCTGGCCGTCGACGGTGGCGGGCAGCGCCAGCACGACCTCGCGCACAGGGCTCGCCCCGTCTCTGGCTCCCCTGACCCGGCCGACCAGTTCGGAGACGCGCAGCGCGTCGGGCCCGACGCCGTCCAGCGCGGACAGCAGCCCGCCCAGCACATGGTACTTGCCGCGAAAGGCACCGGACCGCTCCATGGCCCAGAGCGCGCCTGCCTCTTCGACCACGCAGATCAGGCCGTTGTCGCGGGCGGGGTCCGAACAGATGGCACAGGGGTCGCGGGTGTCGGGCGTGCCGCAGACCGAGCAGGACACGACCTTCTCGGCGGTCTCGGCGAGTGAGGCCGCGAGCGGGACCAGCAGCTGCTCACGCTTTTTCAGGAGCGCCAGAGCCGCGCGGCGCGCCGAGCGAGGGCCGAGCCCCGGCAGCTTGGCCAACAGGCTGATCAGCCGCTCGATCTCGGGTCCGGCAGAGGCGGCCACGGGGGGCCTAGAACAGCTTGGGCATGCCGGGGATGTTGAGCCCCGCCATGGGGCCGGCGGCCTCGCGCATCAGCTCGGCATTGACGGCATCCAGCTTGCGCTTGGCGTCGGCATGGGCGGCGACGATCAGGTCGGCCAGGATCTCACCCTCACCCGGGACCATCAGGCTGTCGTCGATGCGAACCGCCGTGATCTCGCCGGGGCCTTTCAGGGCCACGGTCACCATGCCACCCCCCGAGGTGCCCTCGGCGGTGGTTTCGGCCATTTTCGCCTGGGCGTCCTGCAGCTTCTGCTGCATCGCCTGGGCCTGCTGCATCAGGGCGCTGAGATCTTTCATGGGACGTAGATAGGCGCGGGCGGGCGGGGGGTGCAAGGCGGAGTCCCGGCGTGGCTGCTTCGGCGGCCTTCTTCTCCTGTTCGAACAGGGTCTCGCCGCCGCCTTGGCCGTTGGCGTTGACGAACCGCGAGCGGTCGCCCCGGTCCGGCAGAACGCCCGCCCGACGCCGTTCCCCGATCGGGGATTGACGTTGGCGCGTTTCCGGCTTTGCCTGTGACCGGGCTTCGGACAGGAGGCCCGGGACACCCATTCGCCCGGGACAGGTTCTTCCGACGGCCGAGAGGACATGAATGAACAAGTTTGCCGAGGCCCGCCCCGAACCCGTTGATGTCATCGTCGGGGCGCGAATCGCGGCGCGGCGACGCGCGTTGGGTCTGTCGCAATCGGACCTCGCCCGCGCGCTCACGATCACGTTTCAGCAGGTTCAGAAGTACGAGCGCGGCGTCAACCGCGTGTCGGCCTCCAAGCTGTGGGCGACCGCCAAGTTCCTGCGTCTTCCGGTCGAGGCCCTGTTCCCGCAAGAGGACAGCGCAACGGCGTCCGACGAGGCGGAGACGGGCGCGACCGCCGAGAGCATCGCAGAATTGATCCAGTCCCTGTCACCCGCCGACCAGGCGCTTGTGCTGACGCTGGCGCGCCGGCTGCAGACGGAACAGCGCACGCGCAAGCTTCGCAGAGGCCGCGAGTTCGTCGAGGCGGACTGAACCGACGCGACGGGCAAGCTGCGGGCCATGGGCGCGGGCTGTCCCCGGGCCAAAGCGCAGAGAGCCGGGCCAGCTTTACGAGCGTCCGGTTCCCGACCTATCGTTAACCAACGACGGGGGCGGAGGGGCTGAATGGCGAAGGGCGGACTGACGCCCCGGGAGATCCAGTGCCTCTACCTGGCCGGTCGGCTGGGGCTGTCGAACGACGAGATCGGCCACAGGCTCGGTATCTCATCCAAACGCGTCGCCAACTACCTGAACGACGCCTACCGCAAGGTCGGCGTTCACAATCGCCGGGGCGCCTACAGGGCGGGTGTTTTCGACCCGGGGCTGGAGATACCCGGCGAAAAGGAGATGACACTCGGCTGGGATGTCGTCCGACCGGAGCCCGAGCCTGCGGTCGAAGTGGACACCCGGCCTTGGTTGGCCCGTCACTGGCGGCGGCCCCCCTCAAGCCGGATCGCGATCCTGGGAATGATCCTGGGGTCGGGCATCCTGATCGCGGCCCTGATCCTGGGGGCGATCGGGATCGTCAGTTCCATCTTCGACGAGGTCCAGAGCATCGGCCACCAACTCACCTAGGAGCCGACATGCAAACCCGCACCGATTTCGCCACCAACGCCGCGCGCCGTCTGCGGACCGTCGAACACTCGCTGGACAGCGCCATCGCCGACAGCAGCCTGTTGCTGCACGACCTGACCCGGCACCGGGCCGAGGCCGGATTCGCGGTCCAGGCCGGCCACCAGGCCGTTCTATCGATCCATGCCGCCCAGGCCGCCCTGGTCGAGGCGCGGACCCAGCTGGTGGCCGCGCATGACCGACTGTACCGCGAGGCCAAGGCGATGCGCGTGCCCATCACCAATGTCGGCCCGCTGGAAGACAAGCCCGATCGCCCAGGTGTGACCCAAGCGCGCGCGGCCGAGGCGGCGTGATCCAGCTTCTGGTCCTCGCGGTCTCTCTGATCGTCGCGGCCGTCGTCATCCGTGTCGGCGGTCGCGACGAAAGACTGGCCATCCTCCTGCTTGCGGCGCTTTCGGTTCTCACGCCCCTGGTTGACGGGCTGGAGGCCGATGGAACGCGGTGGGGCGTCGCCCTGGTCGATGTCGCGGCGTTTCTGGGCCTGACGGCGATCGCGCTCGGGCGCCGCCGATGGTGGCCCATACCGCTCGCCGGATGCCAGCTTGTCGTGGTCCTGACCCATGCGGCCGGACTTGGCGGCGATCACTGGACCTGGACCGCCGTGACGGTCCGGCTGATCGCCTGGGCCGTCATCCTCCTGATCCTCATTTTCGCGGCCTATGAGGCGTACATTGTGCGCCGGTACGGCCTGGAATCCTTCCAATGATGTCGAACGCCGCAAACGACCTGTTTCTCGACGCCTTTCAACTGACCACCAGCTATGCGTCTCGCGAATGTCCGGACGATGTCTGGCCCTTGCTGACACAGGCGGAGGAAACCGTCCTTCGCCACCGGCCGACAACCTTCATGGAGGCCGCCGCCATCGCCGAAGCGCTGCTGCTTCAGTCAGGCGAGCGGGCCGACGACCTGGATCGGACCGCGCTCGAGGCCGTTCGGGACTTTCTGCTCGGTCAGGCCGGCGTCGCCTCGATCAAGGACTGCCATGGCGATCGGGCAAGACGGCCCGAGTCCGAGGTGCTGGACGCGGTCCGGACGGCGCTCGCCGTCTGAGACGCGGAAGTGAGTGTGTCGTCTGCCCCCTCATGACGGATGACGGGCAGTTCAACGAGAAGGGCGAGGGCTTTGAACTCGCCGAGCGCTGTGCCGTCGAAGGTCGGCGTCACCGCCTGGACGAAGAGGTCGGCCTCGACCTCGGCGCGGAGAGATGCGTCGGCCTTTGGCTCCTGTTCGATCAGGGTCTCGCCGCCTCCCTGGCCGTTGGCGACGGCGGACCCCGAGCGGCCGGTCCAGTCCTTCAGCCGTCCCGAGGGGCGAGTGGCGATATTGGCGGGGATACCCTGGGGGTAAACCGGGCCAGGTGACTGGCGCACAAACCGGAGGCGTCGTAGAACGCGGTTCTTCAGAAGGAGATCCTCATGTTCAAGTCTATCGCTTCAGCCGCTGTGTTGGTCAGCACCCTCCTTCTCTCGGGAGCAGCGGTCGCACAGGAGCAAGACTTCACCATCATCAACAGGACTGGCCACACGGTCATGACCTTGAATGTTTCGCCCCACGACCAGGAACAGTGGGGACCTGACATTCTGGGCAATGAGGTTCTGCCGGATGGAGAATCGGGAGACGTCAGCTTCTCCCCCGAACAGGACACCTGCCTGTGGGACCTGCGGGTCACCCTGGACAACGGTGAGGTCGGGGATTGGCGCGGGATCGATCTCTGCGAAGTCACGACCGTCACGCTGAACGACGAATAATCGCTGAGCCGACGGCGACGGGTCACTCGTCGCCGTCGGTCACCTCGTCCGGAATTGCGGGCAGTTCCACCACCGGGGCGAGGGTCTTGATCTCGCCGAGCACCGTGCCGGGGAAGGTCTGCATCACGGCCTGGACGAAGGGGTCGGCTTCGACTTCGGCGCGGAGGCTGGCGGCGGCCTTCTTCTCCTGTTCGATCAGGGTCTCGCCGCCGCCCTGGCCGTTGGCGACGACGAACCACTGGCGGCCGGTCCAGTCCTTCAGGCGGCCCGCCAGACGGGTGGCGAGGTTGGCGGGCGCGCCGGGGGCGGGCTCGAAGGTCAGCTGGCCGGGCTTGAAGGAGACCGGGCGGACATACCGCTGGACGTCCATCTGCAGCGCGATCTCTCGCTTCTCGCCGATCAGGGCGACGACGGCCTCGAAGCTCTGGGGATCGGGCAGGCTGGGCTGTGCGGCCGGGCGGGCGGCGAGCTGGGCGGAGGCACCGCCCCCTCCCCCGCCACCGCCGCCGCGCGACGGGCCTGCCCCCGAACCGCCGCCGGTCAGGTCGCCCGATTGCAGCTTCTTCAGCGCCTCCTCCGGGCCGGGAAGGTCGGCGGCGTAGGCGAGGCGGACGATGGCCATCTCGACCGCGTCGGCTGGGCTGGGCGCGCGGCGGACCTCGTCCAGCGCCTTCAGCAGCATGGACCAGGTTCGGGACAGGGTGCCGGCCGAGACCACCGAGCCGAGCGCGGCCAGGCGCTGGGCCTGGTCGTTTGGCAGGCGTGTGGCGTTGGGCCCCAGCATCTTGGCCACGGACGCTGCGTGGCAGTGCTCGAGCAGGTCGTTGGTCACCTGCACCGGATCGGCACCGAAGCCATAGAGGGTGCGGAAGGTCTCCAGCGCCTCCGGCGTGCGGCCGGCCATGAGCTGTTCGAACAGCTGGATGGTCTGGCTGCGGTCGGCCAGTCCCAGCATGTCGCGGACCAGATCGGTGCGCACCGGCTCTCCGCGCTCGCCCTGGACGAGCGCCTGATCGAGCAAGGAGAGGCCGTCGCGGACCGAGCCCTCGGCGGCGCGGGCGATGAGGGCGAGCGCATCTGCCTCGACTTTCATGCCTTCCCTGTCGGCGACGCGGCCGAGGTGTTCGACCAGGATCTCGGGCTCGACACGGCGCAGGTCGAAGCGCTGGCAGCGGGACAGGATGGTGACCGGGACCTTGCGGATCTCGGTGGTGGCGAAGATGAACTTGGCGTGGGGCGGGGGCTCTTCCAGGGTCTTCAGCAGGGCATTGAAGGCCTGGTTGGAGAGCATGTGCACTTCGTCGAGCACATAGACCTTGTAGCGGGCCTCGACCGGGGCGTAGCGGACGCTTTCGAGGATGTCCCGGATGTCGTTGACGCCGGTGTGGCTGGCGGCGTCCATCTCCATGACGTCCATGTGCTGGCCCGCCATGATCGCCGCGTCGTGGCGGCCATGGGCCGTGAGCTCCAGCGAGGGCCGGTCGATGGTCTCGGTCTCGTTATTGAGCGCGCGAGCGAGCAGGCGGGCGGTCGTGGTCTTTCCCACACCCCGGACGCCGGTCAGCATGAAGGCGTGGGCGATACGGCCGGTGGCGAAGGCGTTGGTGAGCGTCCTGACCATCGCTTCCTGACCGATCAGGTCCTCGAAGGTCTTGGGGCGATATTTGCGCGCGAGGACGGTGTAGGCGGCGCCGTCGTTCTGATGGGCGTCGGAGGGGGCGCTGGCCGGGGCGGCTTTCGCGGCCCTGGGTTCCGGAGTGGGCGCGGGGACGGGCGCGCCGAACATGTCGTCGGTGTTCTGATCGCGCTCGGGCGCGTCGTCGTCCTCCGCCCAGGGCGGGTCGCCGGAATCAAGGTCGACGTCGGTCATCAGTGGAGGTTAGCGCGGGAGGGGGATCGCGCGCGACTCCTAAGAGGTTGGCCGCAGGCCCGTCAGGGTTTCGTCACAACGAACACAGCGAGGTCACAACGAACACGACGGGAGCGGCGTCGCAGATGCGCACGGGGGCCTCGTTGTGATCATCGTGGCCTTGGCTTCGTTGTGATCGTTGTGAAGAACCACTATCGAGGGATCACACCCGGATCAAACGACAGGACCTTCGGCCCGAACGCACATCAGATTTTGGGAAAAGGTGGAGACCGCGACCCGAAGGGGAATTCGTTGTGGCTGCTGCCTTCCGGCCCTGACCAGGTTGGCGAAGCCTCCGCCCGCGATCTCCGAGGCCCATATGGCCCGATGGCGCGGCGGGATCAAGGTGCCCCCTCCCCGACCGAAGCGAACGCCGCTAGGAAGCGGACATGGCCCTCCCCGCCCTCAACACCTTCGCCGGAAACCCGCTGGACCGCGCCGGAGACCGGCGAAACGATCCCCAATGGTTGGCTGAACAGGGGGCGAACCCCGAGGCGCTGGCCATGATGCTGTGGCAGGGGCGACCGTTGCTGGAGGAGACGGCCAAGGGGCCACGGCTGGCGTGGACGGACCTGACCCGGGCGCGGGCCATGGTGGACGAGGCCGACCACGAGCTGTTCCTTGGACTGTGGAAGGGCGCGCCGGTCTTTGCGGTGGAGTTCGAAGGCGAGGCGGATCCGGCCGGTGAAGGTTCCGGGGGGCCGGTGTCCGGTCTGGGTGTCTTCACCGAACTGCGCGAGGCGGCGGCAGTGCTGCCGGATACGGACGCGGCCATGGCGGGGACGGCGCGCAGCCTGTTCGACTGGAGCCGACGGCATGGCTTCTGCGCCAACTGCGGGCAGGCGACGGAGCTGATTTCCGGCGGCTGGAAGCGGAAGTGCCCAGCCTGCGCGACCGAGCATTTCCCGCGCGTCGATCCGGTGACGATCATGCTGCCAGTGTTTGAGGACCGGTGCCTGCTGGGGCGCCAGGCGGCCTGGCCCAAGGGGCGGATGTCGGCGCTGGCGGGCTTTCTGGAGCCCGGCGAGACCATCGAGGAAGGCTGCGCGCGCGAGATCGCCGAGGAGGCGGGACTGACGGTGACGGCGGTGCGGTACCACTCCAGCCAGCCCTGGCCGTTTCCGTCCCAGCTGATGATCGGCCTGATCGCAGAAGTATCGGACGATCAGGCGAGCCCGGACCAGACAGAGCTGGAAGAAGTGCGCTGGTTCACCCGGGACGAGGCTCGGGCCGTGCTGGCGGGCGCGCATGAGGTGAAGGCGCCGCCAAGGTTCGCGATCGCGCGGACCCTGCTGGAGGCGTGGGTGGGAGGCGAGGGATTAGGGATTAGGGAATAGGGATTGGAGATGGCGCTGTCGCACCGGGATCTGGCCGTCTGGCAGAAGGGCGTGGACCTCGCCTGCGATGTATATCGCCTGACGCGTGTGATGCCAAAGGAGGAGGCGTTTCGCCTCTCGGGGCAGATCATTCGCGCGTCCAGTTCGATTCCGGCGAACCTGGCAGAAGGCAACGGGCGAGCCACTCGGCGGGACTATGCACATTTCGTCAGCATCGCTCGGGGCTCGGCGGCGGAACTGGAGACCTTCCTGATCATCATCGGCCGACTGGAACTGGCACCCGCCGACAAGGTGGCCGAGCTGCTAGGCCGAACCGAAGAACTCGGCCGCATGCTAACGGCGCTGCGGACGCGGCTTTCAGAACCCGCAAAGCCCTCCAATCCCTAATCCCTAATCCCTAGCAAAGCCCGCGCCGCGTCGAGATCCGCAGGGTTGTCGACGGAGATCGGCGCTTCGGCGACCGTGGCGGCCCAGATGGAGAGGCCGAGTTCGAGGGCGCGGAGCTGTTCCAGCTTCTCGCGTTTTTCCAGAGGCGACGGCGGCGCGGCGCAGAAGCGCTTCAGCGCCTCCCGGCGATAGCCATAGATGCCGATGTGACGCCACACGGGACCGACGCCATAAAGCGTCGAACGCGTGAAGTAGAGGGCCCGGGCGTGGCGACGGTCTTCAGGCAGCGCCAGCACGGCCTTCACCACATCGACATTGGAGCGGTCGGACGGATCGAGCTCGGGCGCGACCAGGGTGGCGATGTCGCAGGTCGGCTCGCCATGCAGCAAGGCAGCGCAGGCGGTCGCCAGACCCGGGTCGGCGAACGGCATGTCGCCCTGGAGGTTGATGACGGCGTCGAACTCGCCGTGTGGGTCCAGCGTCTCCAGAGCGGCCAGGGCGCGGTCCGAGCCGCTGGGGAGGGAGGGGTCGGTCAGGACGGCGCGACCACCGGCGGCCTCGACCACCTGCACGATCTCCGGATCGCCTGCGGCGACGGCCACGGGCAGGCCCGACGCCACGGCCTGTTCCCAGGCCCGGACGATCATGGGCTTGCCGCCGATGTCGGCCAGCGGCTTGCCCGGCAGGCGGGTCGCAGCCATGCGCGTGGGGATGAGGATCAGGGGCGTCATTCAGGCGTTTCCCGTCATGCGACCTCGCGACGCCTGATCAGGCGGCCGGGCCGGTTGCGAAGGCGGCGCTAGCGTGTAAGAGACCGGCCCGCAAGACACTCGCCCGCTTCGCCATCGTTCGGCACGGGCCATTTAGACGGGATGCGACGACGCGATGAGCGGCGATCTGAAGTGGAACAAGATCATGGGCGCGGGTCTGGGAACGGCGTTCGCCGTCCTGGTGCTGCAGCAGGTTTCGGGCGCAGTCTTTGCGACCAAGGAGCCCGAGAAGATGGGCTATATGATCAACGTCCCCGAGGAGGCCGAGGTCGGAACCGAGGAAGCCGAGCTGCCGCCGGATTGGGGCACGCTGCTGCCGGTCGCGGACCTGGCCGCGGGTGAAGCCGCCTTCGCGCGCTGCGCCTCCTGCCACACGATCAACTCGGGCGGCGCGGATGGCATCGGCCCGAACCTTTACGGCGTCGTGGGCGGCCGCGTGCTGCACCGTCCGGGTTTCGCCTACTCGGACGCCATGACGGCCCATGCGGGCGTCGCGCCGATCTGGGGCTATGACGAGCTGGACCAGTTCATCACCGCGCCGGCCCGGTATGTCGAAGGCACCAAGATGTCGTTCGCAGGCCTGCGGGACACTCAGGCGCGTGTGAACCTGATCGCCTATCTGCGCAGCCAGGGCTCGGCAGCCTTTGCCATCCCCGCTCCCGATCCGGCGCGTCAGCCCGGTGGCGCCGCTCCGGCCGAAGGCGCCGCTCCCGCCGAGGGGGCAGCCGCTCCGGCAGACGGTGGAGCCGCGGCTCCGGCCGAAGGCGCGGCGGCGGCTCCGGCCGCGGAAGCCACGCCGGCGGGCTGATCCTTATCGAATGCGTCTGAAGCGGGCGGCCTGAAAGCCGTCCGCGATGCAGCGCGCGTCCGCATCAACCAGCGATTCAACCACGACCGCGCCGTGATGGCCGGTGGCATGGATGACGTGGGTGTCGTCCGACAGGATGGCCGAGTGGCCGGTCCGGCTCTGCCCCTCGGCAACGTTCAGCCAGATCACCAGATCGCCGCGACGCGCCTGGTCGCGCGCAACCTCGACACCGAGCTCAGCCTGCTCATGGGCCCGACGGGGTCCGGCGAAGCCGCAGGCCAGCAGCGACTGCTGGACCAGACCGGAGCAGTCGGTGGCCTGCGAGGAGCGCGCGCCCAGTTCGTGGGGGGTGCCGATCAGTTGCTCGGCCACCGAGGCGATGTCTGTCTCGAACTGACCGATGGGCCGGACATGGGGTCCGTCTTCGCTGTCGGTGACGAGGGCGTTCAAGGGTAAGGCGGCATCGACAAACGCGACCGTGTGGGTCGGGCGCATGAGGCCTGGCGACAGAAGCGCAAGGTCGATCCAGCCAACGACGCCGTCGCGGCGGGCCTGGCCCCAGGCGCGGCCGTCCGCTTCATCGAGCACGTCGAAGATCTCGCCGAACAGGAGCTGGTCGATCCGCTCGGACGCGGCGGCGGCTTCAGCGTGGATGTCCGCGACGGGGGCCGCCCCACGCATGGCCCGCGTCGGCCGATAGGCGTCGGCGCGCACGATTCCCTCCAGCGACAGGGCCGCGAGATCGGGGCGGGCCAGATGCGGCCGGACGGGAGCGAAGGTGTCGGTCAAGCGCGGGCTCGGTCGATTGAGAGAGCACCCTGAACCCTGAACGCGAAAATCCGGTTAAGCCCCGGTCGTGAATCAGGATTTTGCGTACCGAGCCCTGAGCATCGCGTAGGCCGCGCGCAGGCCTTGGGCCTCGCCGCCTTCGGGCCAGCCAGGGCGATTTCGGGGGTTCCAGGCGAAGATGTCCATGTGGGCCCAGGCCCCGGTCGCCGGCGCGAACTTCTGCAGGAACAGGGCGGCGGTGATGGAGCCGCCCTGCGCCCAACCCGCGCTGTCATTCCGAACATCGGCCAGATCGCTGTCAATCGCGGCGCGGTAACCCTGCCAGAGCGGCATGCGCCACAGGGGGTCGCGCACAGCGTCGGCCGCTGCCAGCAGATCGGCGGCGAGAGCGTCGTCGTCCGTGTAGAGCGGCGGCAGCTCGGGCCCCAGCGCGATGCGGGCAGCGCCGGTCAGGGTGGCGAAATCCAGCGTCAGGTCGGGCGCATGCTCTGAGGCGCGCGCAAGGGCATCGGCGAGGATCAGACGGCCTTCGGCATCGGTGTTGCCGATCTCGATGGTCAGGCCCTTGCGGCTGGACAGAATGTCGCCCGGCCGGAAGGCATCGGCCGAGATGGCGTTCTCAACCGCAGCGACCAGCACCACCAGCCGGACGTCGAGACCCGCTTGCATGACGAGGCGGCCAAGCGCGAGCGCATGGGCGGCGCCGCCCATGTCCTTCTTCATGTTGCGCATGCCCGCGGCGGGCTTGATGTCCAGACCGCCAGAATCAAAGGCGACACCCTTGCCGACCAGGGCGACCAGTGGGCGGTCGGTGCGGTCCAGGTTCCAGCCGATCTCGAGGATGCGCGGCGCGCGGTGCGGCGCGGCGGCGCGGCCGACGGCGTGGATGGCCGGGTAGTTCTGCTCCAGCAGATCATCGCCGGTCACGACAGAGAGCGTCGCGCCGTGCGCCTCTGCGATCTCTCGGGCGATGGTCTCCATCTGGAGGGGCCCCATGTCGGCGGCAGGGGTGTCGACCATCTCGCGGGCGAGCGCACAGGCCGAGGCGATCCGGGAGGCATCTGCTGCATCGAAGCCTTCCGGCGCGACCAAGCGGACCTCGGATGTGTCTGCGCGGGGCTTGTAACGGTCGAACGCGTAGCGCCCGAGCAGGAAGGCCAGCGCGGCGACGCGGGCATCCTCGGGCTTGACCTCCAGCCGATAGAGGCCGGTGGGGAGCCGGGCAGACAGAGCGCGGGCGCTCGTCGGATCGAAGGTCTTGCCCGCCCCGACCAGCACATGGTCGATCCCGCCGTCGGTGTTCGGGACCACGACGATCTGACCCGGCTTGCCCTTGAACCCCATCCGCTCGGCCCAGGCGCGGGCGGGCTCGGCGATCACATCGTCCGGACCGACGAAGCGGAGCGGGATGGCACCGGCAGCCTCGGCGGAATCGGCGGCGACGATGGGATCGGGCGAGAGGGCGGACATGGCGGGCCTTTGTCGGATTAACCAATGCTTGACGCGAAGCGCCGATTCTTCAGCGGACAGACATCCGGATCGGTGCGCCCCATGTCGCTGAATGGCGTCAGAAGCTCAATCCTCATCGCGGCCGCATGGTCGATGGCCCTCCCGGTGCTGGCCCAGACCGCGCCTGCGCAGACCGTCGCCGCGCCTGCGGCCCCCGCGCCGCGCCTGCCCGCCTCGGCCGAGGAGCGCGCCACCTACAATCGCCTCGATCCCCTCGCCCGCTCCGTCTTCTGGGGGCGCGAGATGGAGGTCAATCCGATGGACCCCGTCGCGGGCGTCGAACTGGCCGAGGCCCTGCGTCAGCTGGGTCAGCACGAGCAGGCCGCCGCGACGGCGCGGCAGGTGCTGACGCTGCAGCCCGCCAACATCGAGGCCATGCTGGAGGTCGGTCGCGCCGAGATCGCGCGTGGACAGGCCTTTTATGGCATCGCCTCCCTGGAACAGGCCCGCGACCTGGCCCCCAATGACTGGCGGCCCCTTTCGCTGCTGGGCGTGGCCTATCAGCAGGTGCGGCGCGCCGACGATGCGCAGGCCGCCTGGCGCGCCGCGCTGGCGATCTCGCCGGATAACGCGGACGTCCTGACCAACGCCGGCATGGCGCTGGCCACGGCGGGGGATGCGGCAGGGGCCGAGGCCATGCTGCGCCGTGCCGTCGCCCAGCCGACCGCGACCCAGCAGATGCGTCTGAACCTGGCCATGACGCTGGGTCTGCAGGGCAAGATGCCCGAGGCCGAGCAGATCATCCGCCGCGAACTGCCGCCCGAGCTGGCCGACCGGAACCTGCAGTGGCTGAGGTCGCAGACCCCGATCCAGTCGGCGGCCCTGCCGACCGACCAGGCGCGGACCTGGAGCTCGCTCCAGAACCCCTGAGGCTTTCGGGCCGGGCCCTGCCCGCCTATGTTTGCCGCATGATCGACGACCTCTACAGCGCGCGCATCCTGACGCTGGCGGCGAACCTGCCCCACTCCGGGCGACTGGAGGCACCGGAAGGCACCGCCGAGCGCGTGGCCAAGCTGTGCGGGTCCAAAGCCATCGTCGATGTGGTTCTGGACGACGCGGGGCGTGTGGCCGACTTCGCCCAGGACGTAAAGGCCTGTGCGCTGGGTCAGGCGGCAGCGGGTGTTCTGGGCGAAAGCGTGCTCGGATCGACGGTCGGCGAGTTGTTGGAAACCCGCGAGGCCATGCGCGACATGCTGAAATCCGGGGCCGAGGGTCCGTCCGGACGGTTCGAGGGCCTGCGGGTGCTGAAGCAGGTCGCGGACTATCCGGCGCGACACGCCTCGACCATGGTCGCCATCGAGGCGACGCTGGAGGCGGTCCAGGCCGCGCTGGCCGCCCGAACCCGGCTCGCCGGCGCCGCTTGAACTTTCTTTTCCGCTCATCCCGGCGAAAGCCGGGACCCAGTGCTTTCGTGAGGCATTGCGTCGGATCGAGAGCGTGGGCTACCCGCATAGTCATAGCCCAAAGAACTGGGTCCCGGCTTTCGCCGGGATGAGCGGCAGGATTGATGAGTTCAGGCTCCCTTTATGAACGCGGCGTCCGCGCGGCCCACCGGGGCTACAAGCTGACGCTCAGCCCCATTTTCGGCCAGTCCTGCCGTTTCCTGCCCACCTGTTCCGACTACGGCCGGGACGCCCTGATCCAGCATGGACCGATCCGGGGCGGGTGGCTGACCGTGCAGCGACTGTGTAGATGCCATCCCTTCGGAGGCTCCGGGTACGATCCGGTGCCGCCCAGAGAGCCCAAGAGACCATGATCCAGCTGACCTTCCCCGACGGCGCGACGCGCGAGTATCCGGCCGGTTCGACCGCGCGCGACGTCGCGGCCGCCATTTCTCCGTCGCTGGCCAAGAAGGCCGTACTGGCCGAACTGAACGGCGAGCAGCGCGACCTGAACCGCGTGCTGGAGAGCGGCGGATCGTTCCGCCTGATCATGCGCGACGACCCCGAGGCGCTGTACACCATCCGCCACGACACGGCCCATGTGCTGGCCGAGGCCGTGCAGACGCTGTTCCCTGGAACCCAGGTCACCATCGGCCCGGCCATCGAGGACGGCTTCTATTACGACTTCGCCCGCGACGAGCCCTTCTCGACCGACGATTTCGCCGCCATCGAAAAGGAGATGGGCAAGATCGTGGACCGGGACGCGAAGTTCGAGCGCGAGGTCTGGGACCGCGACGAGGCCATCGTCTTCTTCGAAGCGCGGGGCGAGAAGTTCAAGGCCGAGCTGATCCGCGACCTTCCGGCGGACGAGACCATCACCCTGTATCGGCAGGGCGACTGGATCGACCTGTGCCGCGGGCCGCACTTCCCCTCCACGCGCCACGTCGGCAAGGCCTTCAAGCTGACCAAGCTGGCCGGAGCCTATTGGCGGGGGGACAGCAAGCGCGAGCAGCTGCAGCGCATCTATGGCACCGCCTGGGCGACCCGGGAGGATCTGGACGCCTATCTGAAGCGGCTGGAAGAGGCCGAGAAGCGCGACCACCGCAAGCTGGGCCGCGCCATGGAGCTCTTCCACATGCAGGAAGAGGGCCGGGGCATGGTCTTCTGGCACCCGAAGGGCTGGGTGCTGTGGCAGGTGATCGAGGCCTATATGCGCCGCCGCCTGAACAAGGCCGGCTACGTCGAGGTCAAGACGCCCCAGGTGCTGGACCGCAAATTCTGGGAGGCGTCCGGCCACTGGGACAAGTACCGGCCCAACATGTTCGTGTGCGAGACGGTCGAGGGCGAGACCCTCAGCCTCAAGCCCATGAACTGCCCCGGCCACGTGCAGATCTTCGGGATCGGCCAGAGATCGTACCGCGAACTGCCGCTGCGCATGGCCGAGTTCGGGGCGTGCCACCGCTATGAGCCGTCCGGCTCGCTGCACGGCCTGATGCGGGTGCGCGGCTTCACCCAGGATGACGCCCACATCTTCTGCCGCGAGGACCAGATCGTCGAGGAGACGGCGGCCTTCATCGAGCTGGCGCGCAGCGTCCACAGCGACCTGGGCATGGAGACGGCCTACATCAGCCTGGGCACCCGGCCGGAGGTGCGCGCCGGCAGCGACGAGTTCTGGGACAAGGCCGAGGCCCTGATGCTGGAGGCGGCGCGCGCGGCGGGATCCGAGCCGGTGGTGACGCCGGGTGACGGGGCCTTCTACGCGCCCAAGCTGGACTTCATCGTCAAGGACGCCATCGGCCGCGAATGGACCTGCGGCACGATCCAGCTGGACTATGTCCTGCCCGAGCGGCTGGGCGCGGAATACGTCGGCGAGGACGGCGGCAAGCACCGGCCGGTCATGCTGCACCGGGCCATCCTGGGCAGCTTCGAGCGGTTCATCGGCATCATGATCGAGAACTACGCCGGGGCCTTCCCCCTGTGGCTGGCGCCGGTCCAGGCCGTGGTGGCGACGATCACCTCGGACGCCGACGGCTATGCCGGTGAGGTGGCGGAGCGGTTCCGCGCCGCGGGCCTGCGGGTCGAGACCGACCTGAGGAACGAGAAGGTCGGATACAAGGTGCGCGAACACTCGGTCGGCAAGGTCCCGGTCATCGCCGTGGTGGGCCGCTCCGAGGCCGAGAAGGGCGAGGTGGCGATCCGTCGGCTGGGGTCACAGGAGCAGACGGTGGTCAGCCTGGACGAGGCCATCCGCATCCTGACCGAGGAGGCGACGCCGCCGGACCTGCGGGGGGCGTAACCGTCTCGCCCGAGAGAGGTGCGTGGGCGCTCAATCGCCTGAGAGTCACTGGACCCGTTGGTTGCGAGCTCAGGCCCGGGCAGTAGACAGTCGAAAAGGGTTAACATAACGCAGGGTTCGCCTGTCAGGGGAAAAGTGAAGTCTCGCAAGGACTTGAGAGGGTAGCTGACTCAATGGATCCGATCACTTCGATCGTGGCCTCCATGCTGATCTCCGGCGCTGCAGCGACGGATGGTCACGGATGCTCTGAACGCCCGCATGGGTCGCATGACGACTGCGCCTGCACCCGCGTCGTCGATTTCTACGGCCCCTGGACGGGCGGCGGCGGTTACACGCCTCCCGGTGGCTGGCCGCCGCCGATCACTGTGCCGGCCGGCCCGGCCATCCATGTGCATTCGCCCGGCTATCGGGTCATCGGTCGTCCGGTGCTCGTCGCCGGCCCGATCGTCCACATCTCGGCCCCCCCGGTCTACGTCGACGCCCCGCCGATCCGGATCGCTCCGGCCCAGATCTACGTCCAGCGCCCGGAGGTCCACGTCCGGCCGTCGGAAATCATGGTCGAGCCGCCGCAGGTCTATTTCTCGGACTGCGCCGACGGCACGGTCTGCACGCCCGTCGAGGGCGGCAGCGGTGTGCACGCGTCAGCCCACGAGACCGCTGCGCCGCCGGTGGGCGACTCCGCTGTGCTTTCGTCGAGGGTGTCGCCACCCGCTCCGCCGCCCGTTCCGGTCTATCCTCCCAGACAGGATCGGAACTGACTGTGACGGCCGGTGCCCGCGCATGGGCAACGGCGTCGGCGGGCAGACCCTCCCGGGGCTGGAGCCGCCTGCTGCGGCGAGGGGTCGGGGCCGCCGGGCTGGCTCTCGGGCTTATCTTCGCCGTGTCCTCCACAGCGGCCGCGCGACAGCAAACGGGACCGGGTCAGGCGGACGCCGTCGAACGGGGGGCCGCCCCCGCCGTTCAACGGTTGAAGTCATGGGTTCTTGAGACCGGCGACAATCAGGGCTTGCCCTTCGTCCTCATCGACAAGGTCAACGCCCAGGTCTTCGCCTTCGACCGCGACGGGGGGCTGCTGGGAGCCACGCCGGTGCTTCTGGGTCTGGCGCAAGGAGACATCGCGCCGCCCGGGATCGGCGACCGCCCCCTGTCCGCCATTGGGCCGGAAGACCGCATCACGCCGACGGGGCGGTTCGTGGCCTCGATCGGGGAGAATCTGACCGGAACAAGCGTGCTCTGGATCGACTACGCCGGTGCGCTCTCGCTGCATCCGGTCAGGGGTCGGCCGGCCGACCGTCGTCTGCAGCGCCTGGCCACCCCGACCTCCGAGGACAACCGGATCTCCTACGGGTGCGTGAACGTCCCGGTCGCCTTCAATGAGGAGATCATCGCACCGGCCTTCAGAGGCACGGTGGGGATCGTCTACATCCTGCCCGAGTCCCTCTCGATGGCAGAGGTCTTCCCCGGGGTCTGAGGGGTTTCGCGGACGATGGCGTGACCGGGATAGCCAGGCCGCCCCTTAAATCCCCCATCGCCGCGCCCATATCCACCCCATGGCCACCCTCTCCATCCTCGACCTCGCACCGGTGCCGGAGGGGTCGGACGTGTCCCGGGCGCTGGCCAACACCCTCGACCTCGCCCGCCATGCCGAGCGGCTGGGGTATCGGCGGTACTGGCTGGCGGAGCATCACAATATGGCGGGCGTCGCCTCGGCGGCGACATCCGTCGTGATCGGGGCGGTGGCGGCGGCGACGAAGACGATCCGGGTCGGGGCTGGCGGGATCATGCTGCCCAACCATGCGCCCCTGGTGATCGCCGAGCAGTTCGGGACGCTGGCGGCGCTCCATCCCGGACGGATCGACCTGGGGCTGGGCCGGGCGCCGGGGTCGGACATGGCCACCGCGCGAGCGCTGAGGCGGAACCTGGCCGGCGATGCCGACAGCTTTCCCCAGGACGTGGTCGAGCTGATGCACTGGTTCGAGCCGGCGGCCGAGGGCCAGCGGCTGCGCGCCAACCCCGGCGAGGGGCAGGACGTGCCGATCTGGATCCTGGGGTCGTCGACCTTTGGCGCGCAGCTGGCGGCGCATCTGGGCCTGCCCTACGCCTTCGCCAGCCATTTCGCGCCCGCAGAGATGATGTCGGCGATCCGCCTCTATCGCGAGACGTTCCGGCCCTCGGCGCGACTGGACCGGCCGTATGTCATGCTGGGCTTCAACGTCTTCGCCGCCGAGACGGACCCTGAGGCGCGGCTGCTGTTCACCTCGGTCCAGCAGGCCTTCGTCAACCTGAGGACCGGGCGGCCCGGCAAGCTGCCGCCCCCGCTTGAGGGCTATGCCGAGCGGCTCGATCCGGCCGCGCGGTCAATGATCGATCAGGCCCTGTCGTGTTCGGCGGTGGGCGGGCCGGCGACGGTGCGCGATCAGGTGCGGGCCTTCGTCGAGCGGACCGGGGCCGACGAACTGATGATCACAAGCCAGATCTGGGACCACGCCGCGCGGGTGCGGTCGCTGGAGATCCTGGCAGAGGCCACCGCGCAGTTGGCTAGCGCGGCCTGACCCAGTGCTGATCGCATACCTTGTTGTCATCCCGGAAATCGCGCCAGCGATTATCCGGGACGCAAAGGCGATGGATTGGAAGCCCCGGAAGGCGCGCAGCGTCTATCCGGGGCCATGCGGAGTGAACCGGCCGTTCTCCCGGACAATCGCTCGCGCGATTTCCGGGAGATTTCTATTGAACGATCCTGCGTCCCGGCTCTCCGCTGCGCTGCGGCCGGGATGACAAAACAGCTTTGCGGCTGACTCAGGGCCGCCGGCCGTCGATGTTTCCGGGCGGGGCATAGCGGCAGGCGAGCAGTTGCTGGTCGCCGCGCGTCTCGACCGCACAGCCGACGTGGGTCGTGCCCGCCCAGATGATCTGGGTGTAGTGACCGACCGCCGTCCAATCCCCGGTGCGGCTGACATCGGGGAAGATGCCGGGGCGATAGTCGGCGCGCTCCTCGATCCAGTCCCCGACCATGTCTTCCGGCGTGAAGACCCGGCCGCCCCAGCCGGTCCAGAGGTTCTCGCCGTGTCCGTGCGGGCGGGGGTCGTGGGCGAAGCGGCGGGTGTCGATCAGTTCGCGGGCCCAGTCGCGGGCCTCGGCCTCGAGGGCGTCGCTCCAGACCAGGGGCGGGGCCCCGACGCGGCGGCGCTCCGCGTTGTGGGCGTCGAGAAGGCGCGCCTCCACAGCCTGCGACGGCTGGGCGTCGCGGGGCGGGGCGATGGGGACAGCGGCGCGCGGAGACTGCGACGGCGGCTCGATCCAGCGCGGACCCCCGGGCGCAATAGGGACCGGGGCCGGGACAGTCGCACGCGCAGGGGCCGGGGCTGGGGCTGGGGAGAGGGTGCACGCCGAGGTCAGACAGACGGCGACGAGTGCAGACGCGTGGCGTATCATGGGCTTCTCAATAGCCGAGGAACGCGGCCGTTCCGAGACGGCGTAACTCTTATCTTGACGTTGACGTAAACGTCGGCTTTAGACGCCTGCACGCTATCCGTCCTCTTTGGAGACTGATCCCATGACCGACGCCTACATCTATGACGCGGTTCGCACCCCGCGCGGCAAGGGCAAGAAGGACGGCTCGCTGCACGAGATCACCGCCCTGTCGCTGGCCACCCAGGTGCTGGAAGCGATCCGCGACCGCAACGGCCTGGACACGTCCAAGGTCGACGACGTCATCCTGGGCTGCGTCTCGCCGGTGGGCGAACAGGGTGCCGACATCGCCCGCACAGCCGTGCTGAACTCAGGCTGGGCCCAGACGGTGGCGGGCGTGCAGATCAACCGCTTCTGCGCCTCGGGCCTGGAAGCCGTGAACATGGCCGCCGCCAAGGTGAAGTCCGGCGAGGCCGACTTCGCGGTCGGTGGCGGCGTCGAAGCCATGAGCCGCGTGCCGATGGGTTCGGACGGCGGGGCCTGGCCGGTCGATCCGTCGTCGGCGTTCCCGACCTACTTCGTGCCTCAGGGTGTCTCGGCCGACATGATCGCGTCCAAGTGGGGCTTCAGCCGCGACGACGTCGACGCCTATTCGGTCGAGAGCCACAAGCGCTCGGCCCGGAGCTGGGCCGAGGGCCGATTCAAGAAGTCGGTCGTGCCAGTCAAGGACCAGCTGGGCCTGACCATCCTGGACCACGACGAGACCATCCGTCCGAACACGGACATGCAGACGCTGGGCGCGCTGAACCCGTCCTTCGCCATGATGGGCGAGATGGCCTTCGACGCTGTGATCAACCAGCGCTACCCCGAGGTCGAGCGGGTCAACCACGTCCACACCCCGGGCAACAGCTCGGGCATCGTCGACGGATCGGCGGGCGTGCTGATCGGCAGCCTGGAGGCCGGCAAGGCGCTGGGCCTGAAGCCGCGGGCGAAGATCCGTGGCGCGGCTTCGATCGGATCCGAGCCCTCGATCATGCTGACAGGCCCGGAGTTCGTGGCCAACAAGCTGCTCGGCAAGCTGGGCATGTCGACGAGCGACATCGATCTGTGGGAGCTGAACGAGGCCTTCGCGGCCGTGGTGCTGCGCTTCATGCAGGCGCTGGATATCCCGCATGATCAGATCAACGTCTGCGGCGGTGCCATCGCCATGGGCCACCCTCTGGGCGCGACCGGGGCCATGATCACGGGCGTCGTGCTGGACGAGCTGGAGCGCTCCGACAAGGAGACGGCTCTCATCACCCTGTGCATCGGCGGCGGCATGGGCACCGCCACGGTGATCGAGCGGGTTTGATTTTCGCAGGGTCGCTCCGTCGTCTCCCTTCCCCTCGAGGGGGAAGGGCCGGGGATGGGGTGGACCCCCGGTGTTTCCGGCGAGTCCGGAAGACTCCGGAGTCTTCGAGTTTGAGCGGCGGGCACCCTGCCTCCACCCCATCCCAACCCTTCCCCCTCGAGGGGAAGGGCTTTCGAGAGAAGGCCTGACAGCCATGGAAAACTTCAAGATCGACGTCGACGCCGACGGTATCGCGCTCGTCACCTTCGATGTGCCGGGCCGCTCGATGAACACCCTGACGGGCTCGGTCATGGCCGAGATTCCGCAGGTGGTCGAGCGCATCAAGTCCGATGACGCCATCAGGGGCGCGGTCCTGACGTCGGGCAAGACGTCCGGCTTCTGCGCCGGGGCGGACCTGGGCGACATGGCCGCGGGCATGCTGACCGGCGGCTCGCTGCAGGACGCCTATGACGCCGGCTGGAAGCTGAACGGGGCGCTGCGCGCTCTGGAGACCTGCGGCAAGCCGGTGGCGGCCGCGATCAATGGTCTGGCGCTGGGCGGCGGGCTGGAGCTGACGCTGGCCTGTCACTATCGCGTCGTGGGCGACAGCCCGAAGATCCAGCTGGGCCTGCCCGAGATCAAGGTCGGCCTGTTCCCCGGCGGCGGCGGCACCCAGCGACTGACGCGCTTGGTCGGCGTGCAGGCCGCGATGATGGCCATGAGCGAAGGCAAGTCCTTTAGGCCGAACGACGCCAAGGGCGCGGGCATCGTGCATGAAGTGGTCGCGGCCGGGACCGAGGTCGAGGCCGCGAAGGCCTGGATCAAGGGCGGCGGCAAGGCGACCCAGCCGTGGGACGACAAGTCCTTCAAGCTGCCCGGCGGCGGCCCCTATCACCCGGCCGGCATCCAGAACTTCCTGGTCGGCAACGCCATGCTGAGGAAGCAATCCTACGGCAACTATCCGGCCGTCGTGAACCTGATGAAGGCGGTCTATGAGGGCGTTCAAGTGCCGATGGACGCCGCGCTCCGCATCGAGACGCGCTACTTCATCAAGACCCTGATGACGCCGCAGGCGCAGAGCATGATCCGCTCCCTGTTCCTTTCCAAGCAGGAGCTGGACAAGGGCGCGGTGCGTCCCAAGGACGTTCCGGCCTCTGATCCCAAGAAGGTCACCGTGCTGGGCGCCGGCATGATGGGCGCGGGCATCGCCTATGTGAACGCCATGGCCGGCATCCAGACCATCCTGATCGACCGTGACCAGGAGGCCGCCGACAAGGGCAAGGCCCACGTCGAGGACCTGCTGAAGAAGCGTCTGTCGCGCGGTCAGCTGACCCAGGAAAAGTACGACGCCCTTCTGGGCATGGTCGTTCCGACGACAGACTATGACCACATCAAGGGCTCGGACCTGGTGATCGAGGCGGTGTTCGAGAACCGCGAGATCAAGGCCGACGTGACCAAACGGGCCGAGGCCCAGCTGGCCCCCGGCGCCGTGTTCGGATCCAACACCTCGACCCTGCCGATCACGGGCCTGGCCGAGGCCAGCGTGCGACCCGAGGACTTTATCGGCATCCACTTCTTCTCGCCCGTCGACAAGATGATGCTGGTCGAGATCATCATGGGCGAGAAGACGGGTCAGGCCGCGCTCGCCAAGTCGCTGGACTATGTCCAGAAGATCAAGAAGACGCCGATCGTCGTGAACGACGGCCGCGGCTTCTACACCTCGCGCTGCTTCGGCACCTATGTTGCCGAGGGCCTGGCCATGCTGGAAGAGGGCTATGCCCCGGCCCTGATCGACAACATCGGCCGCATGACCGGCATGCCGCGCGGGCCGCTGGAAATGCACGACGACGTCGCGCTGGACCTGTCGGTCAAGGTGGCCAAGCAGACGGCCGAGGACCTGGGCGACGCCTATGTGCCCCTGCCCGGCTGGAAGATCGTCAAGACCATGGTCGAGGACCTGGGTCGCCTGGGTCGCAAGAACGGCAAGGGCTTCTATGATTACGACACCAAGCCCAAGACCCTGTGGAAGGGCCTGTCGGACCTGGCGCCGGTCACCATCAACGACTCGACGCCCGAGATGGTCGAGGACCAGAAGCGCCGCCTGATCTTCCGTCAGGTCGTCGAGGTCGCCCGCTGCTGGGAAGAAGGCGTGATCGACGATCCGCGCGAGGCCGACGTCGGCGCCATCCTGGCCTGGGGCTTCGCGCCCTGGACCGGCGGCCCGATCACCTACATCGACCAGTACGGCCTGAAGGCCTTCGTCGAGCAGGCGGACAAGTACGCCGCCCAGTACGGCGACCGCTTCACCCCGCCCCAGCTACTGCGCGACATGGCGGCCAAAGGCGAGACCTTCTACGGCAACTTCACCGGTGTGAAGGCGGTGGCCTGACTTGCCTTCCCTCTCCCGTTGGCAGAGGGCTTGAGGCTCGGAGAGCTTAGCGATCCGCCAGCCGAAAGGGTGAGGGTCGGAACGTGCAAGGAGGGCGGGGTCGAACCCTCACCCTTTCGCGCACGACCGATCGCCTGACGGCTCTCGGGCGCTCAAGCCCTCTCCCACCGGGAGAGGGTACGGAGGGGCCATGCACACCCACACCATCCAGACCGACGGCCTTCGTCAGCAGGTGCTGGAAGCCGGCGACGGCCCCTTGGTCTTGCTCATCCACGGCTTTCCGGAGCTAGGGATCAGCTGGCGGGCCCAGGTCGCGGCGCTGGCCGAGGCCGGCTATCGCGCGGTCGCGCCGGACATGCGCGGCTATGGCGGGACCGACAGGCCCGACCGCACCGAGGATCACACCATCCTGCATCTGGTCGGCGACATGGTCGATCTGGTCCGGGCGCTGGGGCATCAGACCTGCGTCGTGGTGGGACACGACTGGGGCGCGCCGGTCGCCTGGCACTGCGCCCTGATGCGGCCCGATGTGTTCACGGCGGTGGCGGGGCTGTCGGTCCCGTTCCAGCCACGCCGCGCCGGCGGACCGCCGACCCCGGCGATGGCGGCGCTGTCCAAGCGTCTGGGCCGGGGCGAGCTCTACATGAACCAGTTCCAGGCCCCGGACGCGCATCTGATCTTCCACGGCGATGTGGCGACGGCGCTGAAGAAGGGCTTCTATTCCTATGACGGAGCGACGCCGGACGGGAGGCAATCCGCGGGCTTCCTCGCGCCCGGCCACGACTTCCTGTCGGAGGTGCCTGACGACGCCACCCTGCCGCCCTGGATGAGCGAGGATCACTTCGCGGAATATGTGGAAGCCTTCACCGCCTCGGGGTTCAAGGGGCCGATCGACTGGTACCGGTGTCTGGACCTGAACTGGTCCCTGACCGCGTTTCTGCAGGGCAAGAAGATCACACAGCCGTCGATATTCATGGTCGGAGAGCGCGATCCCGTGCGCCATTACGCCGGTCAGCACGAGGCAGGGCTGAAGGACTGGCTGACCGATCTGCGCAGCCAGATAGTGCTGCCGGGTGGCGGCCACTGGCTGCAACAGGAGCGGCCGAATGAGGTCAACACCGCCCTGATCGCCTTCCTGCGGTCGCTGTGAGTCTCCGCCCCCAGACCTTTGACGTGGTCATCGTCGGCGCGGGCGCGGCCGGGATGATGTGCGCCATTGAGGCCGGGCGGCGGGGCCGCCGTGTGCTGGTGGTGGATCATGCGCGGGCTCCCGGCGAGAAGATCCGCATCAGTGGCGGCGGGCGCTGCAACTTCACCAATCTGGACGCCGGGCGGACCGACCGCTTCCTGGGGGCCAATCCCCGGTTCGCGGCCTCGGCGCTGGGCCGCTACACGCCTGCGGACTTCATCGCCCGCGTCGACAAGGCCGGCATCGCCTGGCACGAAAAGACTCTGGGCCAGCTGTTCTGCGACGACAGCGCCAAGCAGATCATCCGTATGCTGTCCGACGATATGCGCGCGGCCGGCATCGATCTGCGGCTGGCTATAGCGGTTGAGACCTATGGACGATCCCGCGACCGGTTCGACCTGACCCTGTCGGACGGTTCGGCCGTGTCGGCGGCGTCGCTGGTGGTGGCGTCCGGCGGCAAGTCGATCCCCAAGATGGGGGCCACCGGCTGGGGCTATGAAGTGGCGCGTCACTTCGGCCTGACGGTGACGGAGACCCGGCCCGCGCTGGTGCCCCTGACGTTCGAGCAGGGCTTGCTGGAACAGACGACGCCGCTGGCCGGGGTGGCGGTCGATGCCGTCGTCAGTCACGGCAAGACCCGCTTCGAGGAAGCCATGCTGTTCACCCATCGCGGCCTGTCTGGCCCGGCGATCCTGCAGATCAGCAGCTACTGGCGCGAGGGCGACCCGATCACCGTCCAGATGGCACCGGGCGTGCCTGTGTTGGAGCGGCTGAAGGCGAAGAAGGCCGAGAACGGCGGTAAACAGGCGGTGCACACCGCCCTGTCAGAGATCGTGCCTCGCCGTCTGGCCGACACCCTGGCCACCCGCGAAGGCGCCAACGGCAAGCTGGCCGAGGTCGGCGACAAGGTGCTGGCACGACTGGAGACGGCCGTGAACGCCTGGACCGTCAAGCCGGTCGGGTCGGAGGGTTATCGCACCGCCGAGGTGACCCTGGGCGGCGTCGCCACTGAGCAGCTGGACCAGAAGACGATGGCGGCAAAGGCCGTGCCCGGCCTGTTCTTCATCGGCGAGGTCGTCGACATCACCGGCTGGCTGGGCGGTTATAACTTCCAATGGGCCTGGAGTTCGGGCTGGGCGGCCGGGCAGATCGTCTAGACCTCAGCCACCACTGCGTATCGACTGGTCCACAGCGATGTTGAGCTGGGTCCTGCGTTGACCCGCTCCCGGTGCCGCACGCACATGGGCCCCGCCGCTGCGGCAGACGTAGTCTCCGCCGCCGCGACGAGCGTCGCGATCCCGGGCAACCAGCGTGCCGCCAAGAGCGTCGCATTGGGCCGTGAGTTCAGCGACTGTGACGGGTGTGTTCACGGGGCTCGTTGCGCAGGCCGTGAGCGCCAGGGCCGTCAGACCCAGAATGGCGACCGATCGAATCATCGCAGTCTCCCTTGGTCCGCAGTCGATCCGGAAAGAACAATGCGTCGCTGCGCAGGCTGCGTTCAGCAACTCATGAAGCGGGCTGCGCGTCAAGGTTGTCTTTATCGTCGGGCTCTCGCGCAGCCCACTGAGCCTCAGTGCGCTTCCGACGCCCGCGCCGCCGGGTCGTGGTATTCATTCTCCGGACGGCCCTTGCCCGCGAGCACGAAGCGGCGGTCGCAGTAGCCGCATTCGACGAAGTCGTCCTCGCCCATGTCCATGTAGACGAGCGGGTGACCCAGAGCGCCGCCGCCGCCGTCGCAGGCCACGCGCTTGGAGGTCACGACGATCTCTTCGGGCGGGGGAACGACGACATCGGGATGGCGGGGCGGCATGAAGGGTATCCGTGGTCTTGGCGCAAGGGCTACGGGCGCATAACTAGACCCCACGGCGCGTCGCCGAAAGCCCCTGATCCGCCCGAAAGCCCGCATGACCGATACCGCCGCCCTGCCCGTCAACGCCATCGAGGTGCGTGGGCTGGAGAAGACCTATGCGGGCTCCAGGAAGGCCCCGCCCAAGGTGGCGCTGAAGGGTGTCGATCTGGTCATTCCGCGCGGCTCCATGTTCGGCCTGCTGGGCCCGAACGGCGCGGGAAAGTCGACCCTGATCAACATCCTGGCCGGGGTCGTGAACAAGACGGCCGGCAAGGCCTCCATCTGGGGCCGCGACATCGACGAGCGGCCTCGGGATGCGCGCGCCGCGCTGGGCGTCGTGCCACAGGAGATTGTCGCCGACGTCTTCTTCACCCCGCGCGAGGCGCTCGAGGTGCAAGCCGGGTTCTATGGCGTGCCGGCGAACGAGCGTCGCAGTGACGAGCTGCTGGCCGCGCTGGGCCTGTCGGACAAGGCCAATGCCTATGTCCGCGCCCTGTCGGGGGGCATGAAGCGGCGACTGATGGTGGCCAAGGCGCTGGTTCACAATCCGCCGGTCCTGATACTGGACGAGCCCACAGCGGGCGTCGACGTCGAACTGCGTCGCCAGCTTTGGGAATATGTCCGCAAGATCAACGCCGAGGGCGTGACCATCCTGCTGACCACCCACTACTTGGAGGAGGCCCAGGAGCTGTGTGACACCATCGCCATCATGAACCGGGGCGAGGTGGTGGCCTGCGAGCCGACGCCCCAGCTGCTGCGTCGGCTGGATACGCGAAACGTCGTGGTGACGCCCGAGGGTCATCTGGCCACGCCGCCGGTCCTGAAGGGTTTCGAGGTGGCGGCGCGCGCGAACGGGGCCTTTGCCGTCACCTACAAGAAGGGTCAGTCCTCGGTGGAGCAGGTGCTGGCCGCCGTGCGCGCGGCGGGCGTCACCATCGCCGACATCACGACCGAGGACCCCGATCTGGAGGACGTGTTCGTCGCCCTGACCTATGGCGATCCGAACGCGGCCAATCCGGTCAAGGACTAGAATCCTCCCCCATTGGGGGAGGGGGACCGCGAAGCGGTGGAGGGGGCCGGGTCCAAAAGCCGTCTTGGGCGGCAAACCCCCTCCGTCGCTACGCTTTGCTTCGCGCCACCTCCCCCAATGGGGGAGGATTCTGTAGCGTGGCACCATGTGGAAGCGCATTGCCCTGTATGGAGGCTTGCTGGCCGTCGGCGCGGCGGCCCTGCAATGGCTGGACTATCAGCGGCTGGCGCGCGCCTGGACCACCGAAATCTACATCGGCCTGATCGCGTTGGGCTTTCTGGCGCTGGGACTATGGCTGGGTCGGGCACTGTTCGTGCGCGAGCCCCTACCGTTCGATGGCAACCCCCAGGCCCAGGCGGCGCTGGGCATGACGCCCCGCGAACTGGGCGTGCTGCAGGAACTCGCCGAGGGACGCTCCAACAAGGAGATCGCGCGCCGTCTGGGCATCTCGCCGGAGACCGTGAAGACCCATCTGGCGCGGCTATACGAACGGCTGGGCGCGCGGCGGCGGACCGAGGCGGTGGTGAAGGCGCGCGAGCTCGGCCTCATCCCCTGACCGGAGGAATTGGCCGAATTCCCCCGTTCGGGTGATTGTTCGGACCGGCCACCCGCCGCCTGATGGTCGGGCAAATGGAGGAGACCCCCATGCTCAGAACCATTCTTGTCTACGGCGCCATTGCAGGCGTCATCGTCGGAACTCCCATGCTCATCCAGGGCGTCATGCTGGAAGAGCATCCGCCCGTGCCCATCGCCATGGCGATCGGCTATGCCACCATGCTGATCGCCTTGTCCGCCGTGTTCCTGGGCGTAAAGCGACAGCGGGACACCGTCGGCGGAGGTGTGATCAAGTTCTGGCCGGCGCTCGGCATGGGCCTGGCCATCAGCGCCGTGGCGGGCGTCATGTATGTGCTGACCTGGGAGCTTACCCAGGCCCTGACGGGCTATGGCTTCGTCGCGGAATACACCGACACTCTCGTGTCCGAGAAACAGGCCGCCGGGGCCAGCGCCGAAGAGATCGCCACCCTGCGCGCCCAGATGGCGGACTTCGCGATCCAGTATGCCGATCCGCTGTATCGCCTGCCGGTGACCTTCATCGAGATCTTCCCGGTTGGGGTGCTGGTGTCGCTGATCTCGGCGGCGGTGCTGAGGAACCCGCGCGTCCTGCCCGCCCGGCGCGCGGCCTAGGCCGAGGCCTCGCGCGCCACGGCGTGGATGGCCTCGACTGCCCGCTCGATCTGGTCGTCGGTAATCGTCGGGTGGACCAGAAAGGCGATCGAGGTCTCGCCCAGCGCCCGGGCAACGGGCAGCCGCTGGGCAGGGCGCGAGGGCGTGACGTCGAACGCCCGCTCCATATAGATCTCCGGCGCCGAGCCGTGGAAACAGGGTACGCCGCGCTCGACGATGGCCTCAATGATCCTCTCCCGCGTCCAGCCCGGGACCAGCCGCCCGGGACGGACAAAGGCATAGAAGCGGTACCAGGCATGGACGACGTCGTCCGTGATCGCGGGCAGCCGAAACAGCGCATGGCCGGCGCAGGCCCGGCCCAGCCGCTGCGCCAGTTCGGTGCGCCGCGCGGTCCACCCGGCCATCCGCTCCAGCTGGATCACGCCGATCGCGGCCTGCATCTCGATCATCCGGCCGTTCAGCCCGAAGGTGTCGTGCACCAGCCGGGGGCCCGGCGGATGGGGGCGCTGATAGACCCCCTCCCAGGACTTGCCGTGGTCCTTCCAGGACCACATCGCCGACCACAGGGCCGGATCGGACGTCGTCACCATTCCGCCCTCGCCCCCGGTCGTCATGATCTTGTCCTGGCAGAAGGACCAGGCCCCGATATGGCCGATGGAGCCGACGCTCCTGCCCTTGTAGCGAGCCCCATGGGCCTGGGCGCAGTCCTCGATGACCTTGATCCCCGTCGCCTCGGCCAGCGCCATGATCGGGTCCATGTCGCACGGCGCGCCCCCCAGATGGACCGGGATCACCGCCCGGGTGCGGGGCGTCAGGACCGCCGCGATCGTCTCGGCCGACAGCCCCTGAGTGTCGGGATCGATATCGGCGAAGACCGGCGTGGCCCCGGCCATCGCCACGCATGAGGCCGAGGCCATGAAGGTGCGTGGCGTGACGATGACCTCGTCCCCTGGCCCGATTCCGAGCGCGAACAGGGCCGCATCCAGCGCCACGGTGCCGTTCATCAGGGCGATGGCGTGGGGCACCTCCGCCCAGTCTGCGAAGCGCCGCTCGAATGTGCGGCAGACGTCACCGGTCCAGTAGTTGACCCGGTTGGACGCCAGCACGTCGGCGACGGCCTGGACCTCCTCGGGGCTGAAGCTGGGCCAGGGGGCGAAGGGAGTGTTCAGCACGGCTCAGCGCTCCAGAGGACGGGCGGGGTTGCCGACAACGGTGACGCCGTCGGGCACATCGCGCACGACGACGGCACCGGCGCCGATTACGGCGTCACGGCCGATGGAGATGCCGGGCGTCACCACCGCGCCTGCGCCGATCAATGTGTCATCGCCGACTCGCACCCCTCCTGACAGGACGGCACCCGGTGCAATATGGGCGAAATCACCGACCACACCATCGTGCTCCACAATCGCACCTGTATTGACGATGGCGTGACGGCCGATGCGTGCCCCCGGCTGCACCACTGCCCGCGCCCCAATGAAGGCACCCTCGCCGATCTCGACCGGGCCGAGGATGAGAGCGTGCGGGCTGACGATCGCGCGCCACACGCGACGACCGGCGCTTTCGACGACCGCGCGGCGGCGCGCATTGTCGCCGATCGCGGCGTGGGCCGGCTCGGGGCGGGAGCTCAGAAGCGCGTCTCCGCCGAGGACGGGCAGTCCGCCGATCAGCGTGCCCTCAGGATCATCGGGCGTGACCCAACCGGCCACCGGACTGTCGGACAGGGCGGCCAGAACGACCCGGGCGTGACCCCCGGCACCCACGATCATGATAGGCTCACTCACGCGGCGTTCTCGGTCTGGCGATAGGCAGGAAAGAACCCGGTCCCATCGGCGTCCACCCCGGCCGCTGCGCAGAGGCCGCCATAGGCGACGGGGTCCAGGACACGGCGGGTCAGTCGAAAGGGGAGCACGTGATCCGAAAACCCTCGCTTGAAATTGAACAGTCCATCCTCGCGCGAGCCGACCCCGCCGCCCAGGACTAGCCACCGCACGCCGGCCTGGGCCGCGCGACGATGGGCCTCCGCGATCAGCAGCTTCGACGCGGCGAGGGCGCGGTGCGCCGGGCGCGTTCCGCTGAGATAGTACTGCATGACGTCGCCGGTGGTGATGAACATCGATGCGGAGACCGTCCGCCCTTCGTGCTCCGCAAACAAGAGCGTCACGGCAAAATCCTCGGCCTCGCAAAGGCCCGCGAGGTAGGCCTGATCGAACCGGTAGAAGTCCGATGCCCCGAGCTCTGACATCGCTTCGGTATAGACATCGTGAAACAGGGCGATCGCGGCGGGATCGGACGCCTCGCGGACCGTCACGCCCAGTCGCACGGCGCGCGCGATCTCCTGCCGATGCCCGGGTCGATAGGTCGATACCGCGTCCGCCGCCGCGTCGATGACCGCTACGTTGCCAATCGACTCGCCCTGCCAGTCCTCTGGCAGACGGGCGTCGAGAACCGGATGCATTCGGGAGAACAGGCTGACCGCGCCCTCCTCGGTCATAGCCTGCACGAGCGTGGTCAGGGCTTCGCGGCCGAGGGCGTGGTCGGCGATGAGGGGGCCGACGTGGCCGTAGACGCTGGTCAGATCGTAACGATCGTCGTTGATCGGGCGGCGAAGAAGCGGCCACGCCGCGAGCGTGCGGTCTTCATCATCAAGGGCGATGTACATCTCCGGATCGCCCTCGCCCCGGCGGCGACTGATGTCGTGAAAAGTCCAGGTATGGGCGAAGTCATGAGGGCCGCAGGACAGGAGCGCGTCCCTCCAGCCGCGCTCGTCACGGACTATGTCAATGCGCATGACGGGCTCCGGCTGGATGGGCTCATTCTGCTTCCGCGAGCAGAGCGCGCTCCAGTTCCAGAAGGTCGCGCGACCGTTCAGCGCGTCGTCTCGCGGGCGACCCGACGTAAACGCCCCACGGCTGCAAGGTGCCGCTGACCAGGGACAAGGCTCCGACCGCGCAGCCCTCGCCAATCTGCGCGCCCGGGAGGATGACGGAACTCGCGCCAATGATCGCGTGGCGGCCAAACCGGATGGGGGCTGTCGACACCTTGCGGTACCGCATGGGGACGCAAGGGTTGGTCAGGTAACGGCCGAGATAGTCGTCACTGGAGCCATAGACGCTCACTCGCCCTGCGAGCCCGGAAAAGTCCTCAAAGACGACCGAGACCGGGGCTTCGATCATGCAGTAGGCGGAAATGTGGACCCGGGACCCAAGCTCCAGATGCCCCTCGCGGGCTGGTGTCAGGATGGCGAAGTCATCGATCCGACAGTGATCGCCGATCGAGATGTTCTCCGGCCGGTAGATCTTTGCTCCATCGCTGATGCGGACTCCGTCGCCGAGGCGTCGGAACCCCATGCCCCTCATCTCGCTCTCGCTGAGCCACGCCATCCCAACTCTCCTTGCGCCTCAGTCCTGCCTGTCGATCTTCCACGCCCCATCCGACGAGCGGTCGCGCGGTTCCGGCAGCGACCCGGGGCCCTGCAGGTCTGGATGGCCTGCGGTCTCGATCACCCTTGGCGTGGAGCGTTCGCCGACGATGTTCATAGAGTCTCGCTCGCGTGAAGGATGATGTCGATGATGCGGTCCATGTCGCTGGGACCGTAGCGGTGATCGATGGGGAGGAAGATCGCCTGCTCCAGAAGTGCAGCCTCAAAGGCCGTCGTCGGCGAAAGGCCCGACCAGTAGCGCGGACAGAAGACCCGCTCATTCTGCAAGGCCTGACGCACGGCCTCCGAAGCCGCCGCGATCAGCGGGTAGACGAGGGGCGTCTGATCTTCCCGACGGAGAGCGAGGCGGTTTCGATCACCGAGCCCGGCCGCAAGCCTGTCGAAGTTGGTCTGGCGAGCCGTCCGGACAAGTTCCTGGTCCGCGCAGCGGATCAGTTGCCTGGTGATCTCCGACATGCCGCGTTCGGATATGTCGCTCAGCCGGGCCTCAGCTTCGACATACGTGTCCCGCGATGGCTCTGGTGGGCGACCCGTCCGCTGCGCCAGCACGGCGAGGTGACGCAGCGACGCCGACTCATCCGCGGGGCCCGAGTGGACGTCGAGCGCGGTTTCCAGAAACCCACCATCCGGAACCGGAAGAAATTTTCGGGGCGAGTAGAGCGCGGCCAGGGCGCCGCCCGAGGCGGCGAAGTACGCCTGGGCGTTGTCGATCACCAGCCGCTCGGCGGGAAGTCTCTGAAAAGCCTGATCGATCCAGACGCGGTTCAGGCCGAAGTGGTCGGTGACGATAACCAGGGCGTCGCCGTCGATCGCGTCGGGCAAGGCAGGTTCGAAGTCCGGGCCCAGACCGTATGGGACGACCTCGACGTCGGCGGCGAGGCAGGCGCGCCCCACGTCCGGGCAGGTGTAGGCAGGAACATGGATCTGCCGCGCGCCGACGTTACGCAACAGGGCATACAGCGCCCCCCGAGCGGACTCGAAGCCAAGGCGACCTGGAGGCGGATGGTCGTGCTCTGTCAGAAGGAGCCCGAAGTGTCCGCCGATGGTCGCCCTGTCGGCGTCAATTCGAGCCATTGAACGACTCCACCTCGTCCTGCCCGCCCGCGAGCGCGTCGCGGTTTCGCAGGAGGGCGCGAAGGGTCAGAACGAAAATCTTCAGGTCCAGACCGAAGCTCTGATGATCCACATACCAGACGTCATAGGCGAATTTCTGACGCCAGCTGATGGCGTTCCTGCCATTGACCTGGGCCCAGCCGGTGATCCCGGGCCGGACCTCATGGCGGCGCGCCTGTTCGGCGGAATAGAGCGGCAGGTAGGCACCGGCGAGCGGCCTTGGCCCCACCAGACTCATGTCGCCCTTCAGGACGTTCCACAGTTCCGGCAGTTCATCCAGACTGGAGGCACGCAGCCAGCGGCCAAAGGGCGTCAGGCGCTCTGCGTCCGACAGGGGGCTTCCGTCAGGTCCCAGAGCATCGCGCATGGTGCGGAACTTGATCATGCCGAAGGGACGACCGTGCAGGCCGGGCCGTGTCTGGCGAAACAAGACAGGTGAACCGAGGCGAAGCCGAACAGCGGCGGCAACAGCGAGCAGAACCGGCGAAAGAAGCACAAGCGCCGAAGCGCTGGCGACCACATCGAAGACGCGCTTGAGCGGTGCCGGTCGCGGCAGACGGCGGCCCGTGCCGATGACGCCGCGAACCCGGTCGGCGGTCGCGGCGACCGCGCGATCAAAACTGTAGTGGTCGAGGTAGGCGCGGCGGGCCCGCTGGCCCATCGCCTCGCGCTCTGAGGGCGAAAGTCGCGCCAGGGCAATCATGGCCGTGGCCACCGCGTCGACATCGCCCGGCGGCGCTGCAAGGCCGGCATTTGCCGCCGTGACCATGCCTGCCGCCTCGCCCCTGACGCCGATCAGGATCGGCCGGCCCATGGCCATGTAGAACTGCGTCTTGGACGGGATGGTGATCTCGAACAGGGGGTCGTCGATGAGGTGCAGCACCAGGACATCCGCAGCAGCGAAGACATCACCGATCTGGGTCTGGGGTACGCCGGGCTTCAGCTGGACGTGACGCGCACCCGTTTGTTCGATCAGGGTGGCGAGCCGGTCACGCTCCACCCCTTCGCCGATGAGGGTAAGCTGGAGCTCCGGCACCTCGCGTCCAGCGCGTTCTGCGGCCTGGATCAGGGTCTCGACCCCCTGGACCCGGCCCAGATTGCCGCCATAGACCAGATTGAAGCGGCCCTCGAAACCCAGGGTCTCGACCGAATAGGTCCCGCTCGGACGCGCGAGCCCCTCGTCGGCCCAGTTGATGATCGTCGAGGCGCGGTCGGCGGGGACGCCCCGCTCGATCAGGCGCGCGGTCATGCCGTGGGACTGGCCGATGACGTGAGCGGCCCGGCGATAGACGAAGCGGCAGATCGGCCCCAGCATCCGCGCCATCCGGCCCGTGCCGGACATGCCCGAGGCCGCGACCGAATCCGGCCACAGGTCCTGCACATCGAGCACGAAGGGTCGGCGCGTGATCATGCCGGCAAGCGCAGCGGCCAGACCGACCGTGATCGGCGGGTGATAGACGTAGATCGCGTCATACCGTCGGCCCCGCAGCAGGCAGAACATCAGGGCTGACAGGAAGAAGGACGCGTAGTTGGCGATCCGCCCGACACTGGAGGCGTCGTGGCTGGGCCAAAGCCACAGCCGGCGCACGGTGAGTCCCTGCATGCTCTCGCGCTGATATGGACGAAGCCGATAGCCTTGCGCGATCCGGCCGCTGGGGTAGTTGGGAAAGCCGGTGGCGATCTCGACCGTCAGCCCCTGGTCGATCAGGCCGCGCACGAAGCCGATGCCCTTCATGGCGGGCTCGGGGTCGAACCATTGGGTCAGGAAGAGGACCCGGCCGGCCATGATCAGTAGGCCTTCCACACGGCGCGACGAACGTAGTCCGTATACGACAGGATGATCCGCACCACCTTGTCCGAGACGTTCAAAGGGCCATAGTCGGCGACGGGACCAACTGTGCGGTGCTCGCCGCGTCCCTGGGTTTCCAGAATAGCGAGGCCCTGAAGCACGCGCTCTGGAGACAGGCCTGTCATCATCACGGCCCCCTCTTCCATGCCCTCGGGCCGCTCGTGCGCCTCGCGAAGGTTGAGGGCCGGGAAGTTCAGGATCGAGGATTCCTCCGTGATCGTGCCGCTGTCCGACAGGACCGCCCGCGCCTGCATCTGCAATGAGACGTAGTCGAGGAACCCGAAGGGCTTCAGCAGCCGCACGCGGTCGTCGAAGGCCACCCCGAAGCCCTCGACCCGGGCGCGGGTCCGGGGGTGGGTGCTGACCAGAACCGGCTCGCCGGTCGCCGCGGCAACCGCGTTCAGGCAGTCGGCGAGGCGACGCAACTGGCGCTCGTCGTCGACGTTCTCCTCGCGATGGGCGCTGACAAGAGTGTAGTGGCCGGGGGTGACGCCAAGGTCGGCCGCAGCCGTCGAACGGTCGATGCCGGGCCGGTAGTGGGTTAGCACCTCGCGCATCGGACTGCCGGTCTTGATGACCCGATCCGGGGCCATACCCTCGGCCAGCAGGTAGTCCCGCGCGATGCTCGAATAGGTCAGGTTGATGTCGGCGGTGTGGTCGACGATCCGACGGTTGGTTTCCTCCGGCACCCGCTGGTCGAAGCAGCGGTTTCCGGCCTCCATGTGAAAGATCGGGATCTTGCGGCGCTTGGCCGGGATGACTGACAGGCAGGAGTTGGTGTCACCGAGTACCAGAAGCGCGTCAGGCTTCACCTCATCGATCACACGGTCCACGGCGATGATGATCCGGCCGATTGTCTCGGCGGCATTCGCCCCGGCGGCCTCGAGAAAGTGGTCGGGCTTCCTCAGCTCGAGATCGCGGAAGAAGACCTCATTGAGCTCATAATCGTAGTTCTGGCCTGTGTGGACGAGCACATGGTTCATGTGACGGTCCAGCGCCACGAGCGTGCGCGACAGGCGGATGATCTCGGGCCGGGTGCCCACCACCGTCATGACCTTCAGCCGCTTCATGGTCACACGGGCTCCGCGATGGTGTCGGGGCGAGCGCGGTCAAAGACCTCATTGGCCCAGAGCATCACAATCATCTCGTCTTCGCCGATGTTGGTGATGTCGTGGGTCCAGCCCGGAATGGTCTCCACGATCCTGGCCTCCCCGCCCTCGGTCGTGATCTCATGACGCTCTCCGGTGACGATATGGCGAAAGCCGAACCGGGCGCGACCTTTCAGGACGAGGAATTTCTCGGTCTTGGCGTGGTGATAATGCTGGCCGCGCGTCACACCCGGCCCGGCGGTGAAGTAGGAGAACTGTCCGCAGTCGGGCGTCTTCAGCATCTCCACGAAGACACCGCGCGGATCTGCGTGACGCGGCACATCGTAGGCGAAGGCCTCAGGCGGCAGGTAGCTGAGGTAGGTGGAATAGAGCGCGCGGATCAGACCCGTACCGACCCTGTCCGTTGTCAGAGTACCGCGGCTCTCCGCGAACCCTCGGATGGCATCGGCGACGGTGCCGACGGTGGTGGCGTAGACGGGGCGGGCTTCTGCGAACTCCGCCCCCGACGGAGGCCTGTCCAGCAGTTCAAGGAAAGCGTCGCAGACGTCATCGACGTGGATCAGGCTGAGCGCAGCGGCCGGATCATGGACCGAGATCGGCAGGCCGCGCGCGATGTTGTGGCAGAAGGTGGCGACCGCAGAGTTGTAGTTCGGCCGGGCCCATTTGCCGAACACATTGGGCAAACGAAAGACGCGTACGGCGGCACCGGTCGCCTCTGCGTGGGCGAACAGGGCGTCCTCGGCGGCGCGCTTGGACCGGCCATAGGCGTTGTCGCGGTCGGCCTGGGTCGAGGAAGCAAAGACGATCGGGGCAGTCTTTCCGGCTTCAGAAAGGCCGTCGCGGAGCGTGCGAGTGAAGCCGGTGTTCCCAATCTCGAACTGGTCCTCCGACTGCGGACGGTTCACGCCTGCGAGGTGGAAGACAAACGTCGCCCGGGCCAACGCCGAGCGCAGATCGGACGCGGACGCGTCGGAACCGAGAGCGATGGCCTCCACACCACGCTCCTTGAGTCGGATCATCAGCGTCTTGCCAATGAAGCCGTGTGCGCCTGTGACCACCACGGCCATCGCCTCAGCCCTCCGTCTCGAGAGGACGGCCGGCCAGCGCCCGCTGGATCAGAGGCAAACGCAGCAGAAGCGCCTTCAGGCCCTCCACGTCCAACTGCTCGGTGTTGTCGGAGTTGTATTCCTCGGCCTCTGTCAGCGACAGCCCGCCCTGATCGAAGAACTTGCCGTAGTTCAGGTCGCGGCCGTCGGCCGGAACACGGAAATAGCCGCCGAGATCCTCCGCGCGAGCCCGCTCCTCGCGGCCCAGCAGGGCTTCGTACTGCTTTTCTCCGTGGCGTACGCCGATGATGCGGACCTCATGGTTCGGCCGCTCAAAGATGTCCTTGAGTGCCGCAACCAACGTCTCCAGCGTGGCAGCCGGGGCCTTCTGGACGAAGGTATCGCCGTTTGCTCCGTGCTCGAAAGCGTACAGCACCAACTCCACCGCATCCTGAAGGCTCATCATGAAGCGGGTCATGCCGGGGTGGGTCACGGTGATCGGCCGCCCGGCCAGCATCTGCTCGACGAACAGAGGAATGACCGAGCCGCGCGAACCCATGACATTGCCGTAGCGCGTGCCACAGGCGACCGCCCCGGTTCCGGCGAAGTTGCGCGAACTGGCCACCATGACCTTTTCCATCATGGCCTTGGAGATGCCCATGGCATTGATCGGATAGACGGCCTTGTCCGTGGACAGACAGATGACGCGCGACACGCCCGCCGCGAGCGCCGCCGCCAGGACATTCTCGGTGCCCAACACATTGGTGCGCACCGCTTGCATTGGATGAAACTCGCACGACGGTACCTGCTTCAGCGCCGCCGCGTGGAAGCAGTAGTCCACGCCGTGCATCACCGACGTAACACTGCGCTCGTCGCGCACATCACCGAGGTGGAAGCGGAGCTTGTCCGAGGCGAAGCGGCGACGCATGTCATCCTGCTTCTTCTCGTCCCGGCTGAAGATGCGGATTTCTCCGATGTCGGAGGCGAGGAATCGCTCCAGCACCGCGTGGCCGAATGACCCCGTCCCGCCGGTGATCAGCAGCGTCTTGCCCGCGAACATGTCCGATGCTCCCCCGTTCATGACTATCGTTGATCAGGTCTTTTGTCGCAACGCGTCGAGGAACATCTGACGGTTGGCCTCCAGGGCCGCCGCAGCCGTCACCGGGTCGTCGCCCAGCGCCCGCGCCGCGCGGCGCATGTCCTCGAACCGTTCGGGCGACAGAGCGGCCCAGTCGCGAATGCGCCGGGCAAAGGCGTCGAGATCGTCCAACGGCAGATCGGCCCCGGCACCGCGCGCCTCCAGACCCCGCCAGGGGGTGCGGTCGCTGATCAGCACCGGCAGGCCGGCCGACAGGGCCTCACGGATCACATGGCCATAGTTCTCGCCCAGCGTGGGCAGGAGGAAGGCGTCGTACCCCGACAGCACCGTCTCCACATCCTCGGGCTGCACCGGCCCCCTGTAGGCAACCCGGATGTTGGGCGGCAGAGCCGCGATCGCCGCCTCGCAGCGACGCCAGTAGTCGGTGTCTTCGAGGGTGCCGTAGATGTTGAACTCAATCGCTAGCCCGGACAGGCGGCTGAGGATCGCCAGCGCTGTCTCGAGATTCTTCATCGGCGCAATACGAGCAAGGAAAGCCAGCTTGAAGAGGGATGGTTCGCGAATGGCAGGAGCCAAGGCGCGGGTTGAGGCTCCAGAGAGATTGCGGGCAACGGCAATGCGCTGGTCGCGCGAACGGCCGCCCATATCAATCGCCAGGCTGATCGGGCTGACAAGGAACTGCCTTCGAATGTCATCGGCCTCATGGTCAGAAGATGCCTGGAACGTGACGCCCCGATGAAGTCCAAGAAGCTGGCTGGCCCACAGGAACGCCCGCTTCTTGATGGGCTTCAATGAAAGAGCGCCCTTGGAGAGCTCGCCTCGGGGAGCGAGTAGAACCGGTGCCTGCCCGAAATGGCCAAGGCGATAATGAATAAGCGGGTAGATCGACGACCACGAGCTGAACAGGCTGTTGATATAGAGGAGGTCTGGAGTTTTGACTTGAGGCGTTCTCAATAGGGCACGCCAGCCTCTGTGACCGGGCGAACAATAGAAAACATCAGCGTGGCCACGCTGAACCCAGCGATCAGCAACAATGCCGGAGTAAGGCTGCCGATCTCCAAGGTCACGATCCGACGTCACGATCAGAAAATGGAACTCCTGGCCAAGCTGGTCGACAAGATTGGCAAGAGTACGAATTGGGCCACCGCCCTTGAAGCCCGGTAGATAATGGCCTGAAAATACAAGAACATGAGGCTTTCCGTCCTTATGCCTCATTATTCGCATCGCCATTGATTGTGTTCACGGTCCACGGTGCAATGGGTCTTTTGTTTGCGTTGCCCTCGACGTAGGAAACTACGTCAACAAGGTATGACGCACCCGCTTCCGCCTGAAGCGAAACGGCCCAACTTCTAAGTTGTTCGCGTGATTCGATTGTTTGCTTTCCTCTGGATTGCGTAGCGATCAGCTTCGATTTCAGATCGGAGACACTTCCGCGAACGAAAACATCACCTCCGCCTAACCGGACGACTTCCCTGCAACCGCAAGCGTCACTACAGATGACCCGCGTGCCAACGATCATGGCCTCTGAAGCAACTGCGCCCCACCCGTCATGATCACTTGGGAGCACCAAGCAATCTGCCGAGGACATAATGTCGGCGACTGCGCTGATTGGCTGTCGACCGAGCCAGATAACTCTATCGCCTAACGCATCTTCGGCAAGAACACGCAGTTGCTGTTCGAGCGGACCAGAGCCCAAAACCAAGAGCTCAAGTCGGCCGCATTCAATTTGCTTCATGGCCTCGATGAGCAAGTCGAGTCGCTTTCTCTGAATGAATTGACCAACGAAAACGATCCTGAAGCGTTCATTGCGATCGTGGGTCGGAGTGCTGGCGTGGCTCTGTAATGACAGGAAGTAGGTGAACGGGAAAACCGTGCCTTCAGATGCACCACGAGCAATCAGCCAATCCGTGGTCCCATGGCCCGTCGCCAGAAAGGCATTGATCCGTCGCCGCCCTAACCGGATATGTGCTTGGTAGAGCCCCCTTCGCAGCCAGCCTTTCCAGCCGTAATCATCAACGGCTTCCATAACGACCCACTGTCGAAGATCTCTCTCTGCCAGAGCGCGCTGAGCCTTGCCGACCATGCCGTTCGCCCGCAGCCCCTGACAAATATGCACGCTTTCGGGTGGGGCCATTGCTACAGCTGACTGAACGGCTTGTTCGTCCGGGGCAAACAGGAGCTTGGCACCGCCAAGCGAGGGCACTTCCCACCCTAACTCGGCGCGGTCGGGTGTCAGAGTCCGCTCCGCTACATAGGTCGTCTCCACGCCGCGGGCGGCGAGGGCTGCCGCGAGACCCGCCATGTGCGGAGAGACCGTCCGTTGCCAGAACCAAACCGGTCTAGACATGGCGTTGTTGCGCGCCCGACGCACACACCCACCCGAACAAGACGATTGCGAGAAGCCCGTAGCCTCCAGGGGAGAACAGTGTGTTCTCGCCGAAATTCAGGATTAGGACCATTAGGAGGACCGTCAGAGAGGCGAGACCGCCCTTAGCGCCCCGGACAAAAAGCCAAGCCAACCAAACGAGGACGAAGACGAACCCCACTATGCCGGTTTCCTCCAGCACAGCGAGTGGGGCTATGCCCTTCTCGACGGCCGCACCCGTCGGCAAGCCCAAGAACGAATCCCGCTCGACGACCATGAGCGAGGGAATGGACGCAATTCCGAACCCAATGCCGCGCCATGGGTCGTTTGAGATGTTTGCCATCATGGCGTCGATCAAGGCACCACGGGAGACGTCATAGAGATCGAGAATGGAGCCTCTGCGCCCCGTTCCCTTCACGAGAAATTGCTGGATGGCCTGCCAGAGACTGCCAGCGGCTCCAACACCCGCGAGGAAGCCAATGAACGCCGTGATCCAAAATCTGGGAGTCAGAAATCCCGGCGCAAAATCTTGTACTCGACCGGCCTTAAGCAGCAGCTTTACAGTGACCGCTAAAGCTACGGCAAGCACAATAGCGAGGCCGGCCGTCCTGGCACCAGACATCAGGACCATCGCAAGCCCGATGCCAGTCAATCCCACCTGGATCCACGTCGGCCTTCGAGCTTCGAGCAGTCTTGCTGCAGACCAGGCCGTAAAAGTCCCCATTGCCAATCCAAATGCTTGCGGATGATTCAGTACGCCCTGAAAGCCGGAACCGTTTCGCAAAAACCCGACGGACGTCACAAGAAGCGGCAGGCTGCATAACATCACAATCGCCAGCACCCAGAATACCCTATCTGCGATTACAGCGCGGTCATGATCGCTTAGGCCAAGCCAGGCCAGCAAGCTGGTGATCATGGCGATGCCCCAGGAAATCGCTTTCAATAGCGAAACTTCTACCATTGGACTGAGCAGTACTGAGTGTCCGACAAGAAACAGGACAAGCCCGCATGTTACGACGACAAAGCCATCAACGCGCATGATGCGCGACCGCAAACCATGCATCACCACGGACACAAAGGCTGCTAGCAGTACGAGGTATCGCTCGGCACTTCCCCCGCCAACTCCGACAATGCCTGGATTGGCCAAGGTAAAGAGCCACGATAGTACTAGGGCGAGGATTGCATTCGATCGGCTAAACAGAGCAAAAATCGCCAGCGCGATGTAGGCCAGCGTCGTCGGGACGCCCGGTGCAAACCGCAACAAAACGAGGAATACGAGCGGCAAATAAACCGCTGCCCCCCTAAGCTTGAAGGAGACTCGCGGCTTCACGCGACGCGCAGCGACGCTCATGCGTTTGCACCTAAAAAACACAAGATTCTGAATCGAAATAAAAAATCAGATGAGAAGCATTGTTTCATTGCAGCTGCATCGGAATCTTTGTGCGGCTCAACTTGGTGTCTCATTCAATCTCGTAGATTTTGCGTTTTCGGATTTCTCGTGCGGGAACACCGGCAACCACAGTGAACGGATCTACAGATTTATTGATAAGTGAACCTGCAGCCAAGACAGCGCCACGACCAATCTCTACACCTCCCAACACGGTACAGTTTGCACCAATCCAGACCTTGTCGTGAATAGCAATCGGAATACTGAAGCCGTCACCTGCAGCACGGATCTCTCCACCGTCGACATGTGAGCCAGTTACGATAAGAACTTGAGGACCGATGTCGCAACGATTTCCTATAGTTACAGATGCGTCTCCTCCAATTATGGATACGCCATGACCGGCGAATTTATCGGATTCATTCTTTACTGGCCTACCAGTCCAAAATCGAGCGCTCGAGACAGTTCTGATATTCGATGCTGTCTTGATCCCGGCCCAGCGCCATAGGCGCGCCTTAGAGCCATACGGCCGCGTGGGCGGGAGGAAGGCCGTCAGATGGTTGATTAGGTAACGACGCACGCTCTTCATCGGCTCACGCCACTTGTGAAATTCTCGTCGTTCAACCGGAACTGAGTAAGGAACATCAGACTTCGCAAGACTGACGCCCCCAAAAGCCCATAGGCCAGTGCATATGAACCGTGGTTAGCGCCGAACCACACGGTGAGCAGGATCGTCGCTCCCCAAGGCACCATAGACGCGAGAGTGAACAGCTGCCTGTCGGTGACCAAGAGGTAGTTGCCCAGCGCGGTCTGGGGGGCCAGCACGACCCCCGTCACGACCATGATCAGCAGGACCGGCCAGTGCTCCAGATAGGCCGGGCCCACCAGGGCCATGATCCACGGTGCGAGGACCGCCAGGGGCAAGGCGATGCAGATGGCGATGCACAGCTGCGCCAGTGCCATGACAGAGGAGACGCGCCGCAGTTCCTCGAATCGACCCTCTCCTCGAAGCGACGACAGCACGGGCATGGCCGCCTGGTTCGTCAGGGAGCTGACGAGGATCACAACGCCAAGCAGGCTGTTGGTGAAGGCGAACACTCCAACGTCGACAAGGCCATTCGGTGAACGGGTGCTGACTATGTACTGGGCCAACCACATGGTCGGTGCCCACAGAGCCGAGGTCAGAAAGACCGGCACGCCGAACCGGAAAAGCAGGGGAAGGTCTGCCTTGCGCGGCCGCGTCAGCATGGACCCGCCGCGATCCCTGAGCAGCCGGTGATAAAGCACGCCGAGTGTCACGACCTTCAAGGTCTCAACCGCCAGCAAGCCCAAGACCGCACCCATCAGTCCGTACGTGCCGGCCAAGGCCGGGACCGAGGAGATGGAGAGAACGGCTCCGAGGAAAGAAACAAGACCGAGCGTTCGCCCCTGCTCGAAGGACAGCATGATGGTCACGAGCAGGTTCACGCAGGCGACCAGTAGAACCCAGAGGATCACCAAACTGACCAACGGGGAGCCATCTGGAACATGGAGAACCTGGGCCGCCGCTGAGCGACCGAGGGTCGAGGCGAGCACAAGAAAGAGCGCGGCAGAGCCGAGCACGAGCAGGGCGCACAGATTGATCACTTCGACCGCGCGGCCCACGCCTTCCTGGCGCAGCGACGGGACGTAGCGACCGAGAACCGCCCCCGCTCCGAGCACCACAAACATCTGCATTGTGTTCACGAGACCCTGGGCCAGTGACAGACGCCCATAGTCCTCGGCACCGAGAATCCGGGCCAGAAGGAAAACCACAACAACCGTGGCACCCTTTTCGAGGGCAAATGAGATGAAGGTCCACCGGGCAAGACGGACGAGTCGCCGTAGGCCGACAGATTGCGAAAGAAGCCCGGCCAGTCGGCTGCGCGTCGCTTCAAGCGTTCCGGGTGTCACGCCGTAGCCTGTTGGCGATCAACGCCTCTCAAGCGATCCAGATAGGTGTAGACCATACGCTGGACCGCCCGCTCGTCGCCCGCCCGAGCGATGCTGTCGAGTTCAACCAGATCGCTGGGCAAAAGAGCTGACCCCTGCACTGCATCCGCAACTTCGAACACAGAATCGAGCCGGGAGATGACGCTCTCATTGGCATCGATAAGGGCTTCGGACACCTTCTCGCCCGGCTTCAGACCCGTGAAGACAATGTCGATGTCCTCCCCGACCACAAGCCCCTGGAGCGTGATCATGTTGCGCGCCAGATCCACGATCTTCACCGGCGCCCCCATGTCGAGCACGAACAGGCCGGGATGGGGGCTGTCCCGTCCAGCCGTTTCAGCGGTGGCATGCAGCACCAGCTGAACGGCCTCGGGTATGGTCATGAAGTATCTCTCGACATCCGGTCCGGTCACGGTGACCGGACCGCCCCGTTCGATCTGCTCCCGGAAGATGGGAACGACGGAGCCCGTCGAGCCGAGCACGTTGCCGAACCGGACGACGCTGAACGCCGTTTGCGACTGACCATGGTGGCTGCGCACTACAGCCTCAGCCAGCCGTTTGGTCGCGCCCATCATACAGGAGGGGTCGACGGCCTTGTCGGTCGAAATCATGACCATGTGGCCGACACCACAGTCCTGCGCCGCCCGGGCGACGTTTGCCGTCCCCAGCACATTGGTCATGAGCCCCTCGATCGGATGGTTCTCGACCAGGGTCACGTGCTTCAAGGCTGCCGCATGGAAGATCAGATCCGGAGTCTCAGACTGGATACAGGTCTTTAGTCGCGCAGCGTCACGGATGTCGCAGAGCCGCTCACTGCGCTCCAAAGCCGGGTGTGCGACCCCGATCTCTCGTCCTATGGAGAACAACGAGAACTCGGAACTGTCCAGCATCGTGAGGCGGTCGCATCCGAACGCGGCGACCTGCCGACAGATTTCGGAACCGATGCTTCCGCCGGCACCGGTGACCAGAACACGCTTGCCGTTGATCAGGTCATGGATCCGTCCGAGGTCGAGCTGGATCGGTGGCCGCGCCAGAAGCTCTTCGACACTGATCTCACGCAACGAAGATGGCAGACTTGAACGAGATGCGCTTAGCTCGGTGATGACGGGCAATCTGAGCAAGGCCAGATGCTGTGAACGGAGATATCCGAGGATCTCCGGAGAAAGTTCACGGACGATGTCCGGCGGCGACAGGAACAGCACCGCAGCAACCGGCTTGCCCGACCGGGCCAGGGCGTCAACCGTATCCCGGATGTCCTCGACGTTGCCACTGACAGAGACTCCACGAACCAGCGCCCCCCGATCTGCCTGGTGAGGGGTAAGGATTGTGACTGGTTCATGGGCAGGCTCGGTATCGCGTGCCAGCTCTCGCAGGAAGGAGTCTGCCGCTCCGATCTCGCCAACCAGCAGCAAGCGGGTTCGACCTGCAGGCGCTCGATGCAGGAGGGGCGCAATGGCACGAACAAGGGATCGTTCGTGCAGCGCGCGACGCAGCAAGCGCGTCGCCGCCAGACCTCCAAGGTGCAGAACCCATGTGATCAGAAGCACGGACCGGGGCACTTCCACCGCGCGCACGAGGACGAACATGCTGACGAGGAAGGCCGCCATGGTCAGGAAGGTGCTGCGGACCAGAGCGATCGCGTCCTGCACCGACACATAGCGCCAACTTGAGCGCTCGGTTCGGAAGACGATCTCGAGCAATGCGGCGAGTACAGCGTAGAAGACCGCCGCCAGCCACACCACACGGGAGTCGGGGGAGACCCACCAGCCGAGGGCGGGGGAGAGCACGAAAGCGTATGCGCTGATGTACGCCGCCAGTGGCAGCGCAATATGGACAGCGAGCTTCAGACCTCGGTGCATACGCCGCGCCCAAACCCCAACGCAGGGTGACTCCTTACGGGGTATCTCCGTTCTGTGAAAGTCCGGCGACGGACTGGCCCAAATGCGCTGACGGCGTTAGGCAAAACGCATGCGCCAGTGGACCGTAGATGCCTTCGCCGACCGCCCGTTCGCGGGGAACCCCGCGTCGGTCGTGGAGCCTGTCGGGCACTGGTCCGATGACGGCTGGATGCAGGCCCTGGCGGCGGAAAACAATCACTCCGAGACCGCCTTTCTGAGGACGACCGACGAACCGGGCCGGTTCGACCTGCGCTGGTTCACGCCGGCGAAGGAGGTGCCCTTGTGCGGCCACGCCACACTGGCGGCGGCGCATGTTCTGTGGCGCGAGCTGGGGAACACGGCGCCGACCCTGACATTGAACACCGCATCGGGAGTATTGACCGTGCGGCGACTGAGCGTCGGCTACGAGATGGATTTTCCGGTCGATCCCCTGACCCGCGTCGCCACGCCGGAGGGGCTGGCCGAAGCACTGGGGGCCGAGCCGATCGAGGTGTGGGCGAGCCGGTACCTGATCGCGATCATGAAGGACGCCGATACGGTGCGTGGCTTGTCGCCAAGAGCAGGGGCGGTGCTGCGGTTCGGCCATGGGTGTCTGGAACAGGGCCAGGTCGTTGTGGCCGGACTGGCGGTGCCCAGCGAGGACCAGGATGTCGTGGACCGGTTCTTTGGACCCGGCTGCGGCATCGAGGAGGATCCGGCGACGGGTTCGGCGCGATGCGGGCTGGCCCCCTTGTTCGCCGACAAGCTGGGGCGCGACACAGTCCGTTTCGTCCAGGCCTATCCCGGGCGAGGCGCGCGCTTCGAGACAGAAATGGCCGGAGATCGGGTGCTGATCCGCGGCCAGGCTATCACCGTCATGGAGGGACGGCTGCGGATCACGACGTGAACCGGGGCCGTGCCTTGGCAGGCTTGCGTCAGAGGATCCCGATCAAGGTGAGCTCGTCCGCAGGGCGAGGCGGATTTCCAGCCGGGTTAAACCTCTCTAAGGTTTGTGTTCAGCCGCCGTTCACGGCCGCTCCGCCTATAAGACCGCCATGTCCCGCGTTACCGCACCCACCATCGCCTGTCTGACCCTCGCCGTCGTGTTCGCGGCCGCGCCGATGAACGCGGCGCAGGCCCAGGCGCGCGTCGCGATCGACCCCCTGGGGGCCGGCGCTTCGGCCGTCATCGCCCTGATGCAGGATCGTGATCGGCGAGGCGGAGGCGACCGGGACCAGGGCGGTCCGCGCATGATGAGCGAGGCCCAAGCCCTGTCGATCGCCCAGCGTCGCGCTGGTGGTGCCCGCTTCGTCGGCTCTCTGGGTCTGCGCGGAACGACCTATGTCTTTCGTTTCGAGCGCGACGGGCAGATCATCGATATCCCTGTCGACGCGCGCGGCGGCTGAGCCAAAGAAGGAAGACACATGCGGGTTCTGCTGGTCGAGGATGACGCCGACCTGTCGCGCCAGCTGAAGGGCGCGCTGTCGGACGCCGGCTATGCGGTCGACCACGCGGCCGACGGCGAGGAGGCGCACTTCCTCGGCGACACCGAGCCCTATGACGTGGTCGTTCTAGATCTGGGCCTTCCCAAGATCGATGGCGTGTCGGTGCTGGAGCGCTGGCGGCGGGATGGCAAGACGACCCCGGTCCTGATCCTGACGGCACGCGGCGCGTGGTCGGACAAGGTGTCGGGTTTCGACGCCGGGGCCGATGACTATCTGACCAAGCCGTTCCACACCGAAGAGCTGCTGGCGCGCCTGCGGGCCTTGCTGCGGCGCTCGGCCGGGATCGCGGTGGCGACCCTGTCCTGCGGCGGATTGAGGCTGGATCCCAAGGCGGCGCGTGCGACCGTGAACGGCGAGCCCCTGCGGTTGACGTCGCTGGAGTATCGGCTGCTTCACTACATGATGATGCACCAGGGTCGGGTCATCAGCCGGACCGAGCTGGTCGAGCACCTCTATGATCAGGACTTCGACCGGGATTCCAACACCATCGAGGTGTTCATCGGACGCCTGCGCAAGAAGGTCGGGGCTGAGCGGATCGAGACCGTTCGCGGCCTCGGTTATCGGCTGACGCCGCTGGCCGACGAGACCGAGGCGGCGTGACCGACGAGACGGCGGGGGGCGCGGGCTGGATCCGCTTTATCGGCCGTCCCGGCCGCAGCCTGACCCGGCGTCTGATCTGGCTGGCTTCGGCCTGGATCGTTGTGGCCTTGGCGGCCACGGGCTGGATCCTGACGACACAGTATCAGGAGAGTGCCTTCCGCAGACTGGGTGACATGCTCAGCGACACCATCGATGAGGTGGTGATCGCGACCGTTGCGACCCCGGACCGGGTGACTGTCGCAGAAATCCGCGACGCACCGACCTTGCGGGGACTGTCAGGGAAGTACTGGATGGTGGCCGAGGTCCTGCCGGATGGTGCCGTGCGCGTGCTGGCTCGTTCGCCCTCTCTGGCGGGCGAAACCCTATACATCGCCCCGGAACTGCCTGCCCGGCTGCGGGCGTCGATGGGCGACCTCTTGACCTACAACGATCCCGGTATCCTGCGCCCGCCGCAGCGCCAGCCGTTGAGGATCGCCGCCAGCCTGAAGACCCTGCCGGGCCGAGCCGAGCCGATCGTCTTCATGGCCGGCATTGACCGGTCCGATATCGAGGCGGATACGCGCGAGTTCGCGACCTATGTCTGGATCGCCCTGCTTGCGCTCGGCATCGGGCTGGTGATCGCCGTCTTCCTGCAGGTCCAGATCGGTCTGCGGCCGTTGTTCGCGCTCCGTAACGAGATCGCCAATGTCAGAAAGGGCCGCGCCGCCCGGATCGAGAATGCCTACCCGCTGGAGATCCAGCCCCTGGCGGAACAGGTCAACCGGCTTCTGGACCACAACCAGGAAGTGGTCGAGCGACAGAGGACCCATGTCGGCAATCTGGCTCATGCGCTGAAGACGCCCCTTTCTGTCATGCTGGCCGAGGCCGACGGCAAGTCGGACCCGCTGGCCGATATCGTCCGCAGGCAGACGGACGTGATGAAAGGGCAGGTCGACCACCATCTGCGACGGGCGCGCGCCGCTGCGCGAGCTGCCCACGGGCTGGGCGACCGGACGCCGGTTGGCGAAGTTCTGGACGAAATGTCGGTGATGCTGGAGCGGGTCTTCCAGTCCAAGGACGTCGAGATCGACTGGCGCGCGCCCGATGACCTGGCCTTTCTGGGAGAGCGGCAGGATCTGCAGGAGATCCTTGGAAACCTCATGGAAAACGCCTGCAAATGGTCCAGGCGGCGGGTCCGCGTCTCGGCGGGGCCCAGCAGCCTCGGCCAGATGATCGCTGTCGTGGAAGATGATGGCCCGGGCCTTCCGGAGGATCAGCGCGAGGCCGTCCTGAAGCGCGGGACACGCCTGGATGAGGATGCCCCGGGATCGGGGTTGGGTCTGTCGATCGTCGATGATCTGACCCGCGCCTATGGCGGACGGCTGACGCTTGGGGCCAGCGACCTTGGCGGCCTGAAAGCGGTGCTGGAGCTGCCCGCCGCCGAGGCCTGAGCCGGTCTTGGAAACCGGTGTCAATGCTGTAAGGTTTGTCCATGAGCGGCCGTCAGAGCCGTCCGGAAACGCCTTGCCGACGAGGGTCTCATGAGCGCCATTTGCCTCAACCGCCGCACGCTTCTGGCCTCAGCCGCAGCCGCGCTCGCCACGCCGGCACTGGCCCAGACCGGCACGATCGCCGACCGCCCAGCCATCGTGGCGACGATGAAGCGGGCCGCAGCCTTCATGACCGACGAGGCTGCGGTCGAAGGCGGCTACGTCTGGACCTATCTGCCCGACTTCTCACGGCGCTGGGGCGAACTGGAGGCGGCACCGACCATGATCTGGGTCCAGCCGCCGGGCACGGGCACCATGGGCCATGCCTTTCTGGACGCCTATCACGCGACCGGCGACCGGCAGTTTCTGGACGCCGCCAAATCGGCGGCCGACGCCCTTGTGCGGGGACAGCATCCCGCAGGCGGCTGGAACTACGTCATCGACACGGCCGGCGAGGACAGCCTTCGCCAGTGGTATGCGACCTATGGCCAGAATGCGTGGCGGATGGAGGAATTCCACCGCTACTACGGCAATGCCACCTTTGATGACGCCGGGACCTCGGAGGCGTCACAGCTGATGCTGCGGCTCGTGGTCGAGGGCCAGCAGGATTACCTTGGGGCCCTGCAGCGCGCCGTGCGCTTCGTTCTGGACAGTCAGTACGAGAACGGCGGCTGGCCCCAGCGCTTCCCGTTAGTTGAGAACGGCGGGGTGCATGGCCATGCCGACTACACCCGCCTGATCACCTTCAACGACGACGTGGCCGGCGAGAACCTGGAGTTCCTGATCTTCGTGCTCCAGACGCTGGGCAACCGGCTCGCGTCTGGGCGCGAGGGTCGAGGACTGACACGGGCCCGCCTTCTGTCGTCGATCCAGCGTGGCATGGACATCTTCCTCGCGACCCAGCAGCCCGCGCCGCAGGCGGGATGGGGGCTGCAGCACTTCCCCGACACGCTGAAGCCGGCACCAGCGCGGACCTATGAACCCGAGGCACTGACGACCCACACGACGGCCAACAACATCCAGCAATTGCTGAACTTCTACCGGCTGACGGGCGAGGCGAAGTACATCGAACGCGTGCCCGAGGCGCTGGACTGGCTGGACTCCGTCGCCCTGCCGCCAGAACTGCGGCTCAATGGCCGGACGCATCCGACCTTCATCGAACCAGGCACGAACCAGCCCTGGTACATCCACCGGCGCGGGTCGAACGTCGTCAACGGGGAGTACTATGCCGACCGCAATCCTAACGACACGCTCGTTCACTACGGGTCGTTCCGGACGCTGAACGTAGTCGGCCTCCGCGAACAGTATGCGACGCTGGCCGGCCAGACCCCGGCCGAGGCCTCAGCGGGATCACCCCTGCTCGCGCGCACGGGAACGCGAACGCTGCCGCGATACTTCACCCTGCGCGACGTCTCCTGGCAGGACATGGGAACGCCGGGACGGCGCCCACGGGCCCCCGGGGCCGGTCGAGCCGCAGAACTGATCGCCGGGCTGAATGCGAGGGGTTACTGGCCCATGCCGCTGACGGCGACGTCCAATCCCTACATCGGACCCGGGTCCGCGACGCCGACGGGCGGGGAGTACCGGATCACCCGCGTGGGCGACCTGCATGACACCTCACCGTGGATCACGGACTATCCGGTCGAGGGCGTCTCGACCGAAAGCTTCGTGCGCAACATGGGCGACCTGATCGAGACGCTGGAGGGCATGGCCCAATGAGGATGGACCGGCGTGCGGTTATCGCCGGGCTGGGTGCCCTGCCGCTCGGAGGCTGTGCAGGCCAGCTTCGGATGCCGTTCGGGCGACGGCCTGCGGTGACCGAGGCGGTCTTCGGTCAGCTGGCGTCCGGCGAGACGGTGCGGCTGATCACCCTGACCAATCGCAACGGCGCGACCGCCCGGGTGATGACGTGGGGGGCGGCGCTCCAGTCGCTGGCCATGCCGGACCGTGGCGGGCGAATGGCCGAGATGGTGCTGGGGCTCGATACCCTGACGGATTATGTCGAGCGGTCCAGGAACTTCGGAACGACGGTCGGGCGCTATGCCGGGCGGATCGAGAACGGGCGGTTCCAGCTGGACGGCCGCACGATCCAGCTGGAGGTCGGCAATGGTCCGCATTCGACCCATGGGGGACCGGTTGGCTTTGCCAAGCGCAACTGGTCGGCGCGGCCGGACGAGACGGAGGAAGGGCCGGGCGTCGTCCTGACCCTGGTCAGCGCCGACGGCGATCAGGGCTTTCCCGGCGAGATGACGATCTCGGTCACCTATCGCCTGACCCACGACAACCGGCTGACGCTCGATTATCTGGCCCTGACCAACCGGGCGACGGTGCTGAACCCGACGCACCACAGCTATTTCAACCTGGCGGGCGATCCGACGCAGGGCGTAACCGACCATGAACTGGTCATCGAGGCCGATGCGTTTGCGGCCTATGACCCGAGGAAGATCGTGACCGGGGAACTGCGTCCGGTGGCAGGCACACCGTTCGATTTCCGAGCAAGCCGGACGATCGGTCGGGACCTTCATGACGAGGACGAGCAGCTGAGGATCGGGGGCGGATACGATCACTCCTTCGCCGTCCGGGGCGAAGGCCTGCGCAAGGCGGGGCGGCTGTCGCATGTGGCATTGGGGCGGGCGGTGGAGATCTGGACGACCGAGCCAGCGCTGCACATCTACACGGCCAATGTGGTCGACATGATCGGGCGCGGCGGGGTCGCCTATCGGCCCTATTGCGGCGTCGCGCTGGAGACCCAGCACTTCCAGAACAGCCCGAACCGGCCCGAGTTTCCCTCGACCATCCTGAGGCCGGGAGAGACGTTCCGATCCCGGACGGAATACCGGTTCGGGGCGGCCTGAAGCACGAAAAAGGGCCCCGGCGTCACCGCCGGAGCCCCTTTCACACTGGTCCTCAGTGAGGCGATCAGGCCTCGTCGGACGCCGGGACTTCGGCCTTGCCGGTTTCCGGGACGACAACGCCCTTGGCAGGGCGGACCGACTGACGCTCGGCGATACGGGCCGACTTGCCGCGACGATCGCGCAGATAATACAGCTTGGCGCGACGGACGACGCCGCGACGCTTGACCTCGATGGATTCGATGTTCGGCGACAGGATCGGGAAGACGCGCTCGACGCCCTCGCCGAAGCTGATCTTCCGCACCGTGAAGTTCTCGTTCACGCCGCCACCGGCGCGGGCGATGCAGACGCCCTCGAAGGCCTGGATGCGTTCACGCTCGCCTTCCTTGATGCGGACGTTGACGCGCAGCGTGTCGCCGGGCTGGAAGTCGGGGATCGAACGCTTCTCGATCAACCGCGCCTTCTCTTCGGCCTCCAGGGTCTGAAGGATGTTGGCCATTCTATTCTCCTCGAGCTTTTGCGCTCTTTAGCTGTGATTTGGCGGAAGTTTCCGCGGGTCGTTTTTCCAAGTGCGCCGCCCAGAGGTCTGGCCGGCGTTCCCGGGTCGTCTCTTCCCTTTGGTCCTGACGCCAGGCAGCCACGCGCTTGTGGTCGCCGGACAGGAGGACCTCCGGGATGTCGATCCCCTCAAACGTCCGCGGTCGCGTGTACTGCGGATGCTCCAGAAGACCATCCTCAAAGCTCTCGGAACTCAGGCTTTCGGCCTGGCCCAGGACCCCGGGGATCAGTCGTACGCACGCCTCGATCACCACCATCGCCGCCGCCTCGCCACCGGCGAGAACCGCGTCTCCGACGCTGACCTCCTCGAACCCCCGGGCGTCGAGCACCCGCTGATCCACCCCCTCGAACCGGCCGCAGAGGACGACGATGCCGTCCGCCTTGGCCCACTCCTGGCATCGCGCCTGCGTCAGGGGTCGACCGCGTGCGCTCATGTACAAAAGCGGCCGAGGAGGACCCGTCAGGCTGTCGAGAGCCCGGGCCACCACGTCCGCCTTCAGCACCTGACCCGGACCACCCCCCGCAGGGGTGTCGTCCAGGAAGCCGCGCCTATCCTCGCTGAAGCCCCGGATGTCAAGGGTTTCCAGGCTCCACAGCCCCTTCTCGCGCCACGCTGTCCCGATCAGCGAGACCCCCAGCGGCCCGGGAAAGGCCTCCGGGAACATGGTCAGGACGGTGGCGGTGAAGGGCATGGGGGCCGGGGGCGAAAAACAGAGTCTAAGGAGTCCAAGGAGTCTATGGCGTCTAAGGAGTCCAGATAGTCCAAACTGTCAGGCAGGACTGACAATCCTCCCCCGGAGCGCAGCGAACGGGGGAGGGGGACCGCGAAGCGGTGGAGGGGGCGACCCCAAGCACCGTGTCTGGAGCCGCCCCCTCCACCAGCCTGCGGCTGGTCCCCCTCCCCCGCTGCGCGGGTGAGGATCACCCCGCCTGGATGCCGCTTTCGGCCAGCCATTCCAGGATCTTGCCCTTGGGCATGGCCCCGACCTTGAGCGAGGCCATCTGGCCGTCCTTGAACAGCATGAGCGTCGGGATGCCCTTCACGCCCAGCTTGGACGGCGTCAGCGGGCTGTCGTCGATGTTCACCTTGGCGATGGTCACCTGACCGGCCAGTTCGTCGGAGATCTGCTCCAGCGCCGGGCCGATCTGCTTGCACGGCCCGCACCACTCCGCCCAGAAGTCCACCAGCACCGGGGTGGAGGCTTTCAGCACGTCGGCGTCGAAGCTGTCGTCGGTGACCTTCAGCGTGGCCATGAGGGGTTCTCCTGTCGGGCGTCTGCGCCCGGTGTCGTTCGGTGCAGGGATGTGGGGCGAGCAGCGCGGGAAATCAACGGAGGGCACCCTCAGGGCCGAAGTGCATGCACACAACTTCGGTGACGATTGACGCGTAGAAGCGACAATTGTAGCGTCTTGACGACAACTGGAGAGAAGTCGTGTCGTCAACACAGACCCCGACCCCAACGGATGCCGAGCTTGAGGTCCTGAAATGCTTCTGGCGGGACGGCGATCTGGCCGCACGCGAGGTGCATGACAGGCTCGCAGCCCATCTGGAGTGGACGCCCTCGACCACGCGCACCGTTCTGGAGCGGATGCGCACCAAGGGGCTGCTTTCGCGTCGCGATGCTCACGGTGTCGCCGTCTATTCCCAGACCCGTCCCAAGGTCGAGGTCCTGAGTGGCCTGATGCGGCGGTTTTCCGCCCTGCTGGATATGGACGAAGCGCTTCCGGCCGCCGCGTTCACAGGCAGTCAGCTTCTGAGTGACGCAGACATCGCCGAAATCGAAGCCCTGCTGAACGGGCCGGCCAAGCCGGAGGCCGATCATGGGGACGCCTGAAATCCTTGCCCTGTCGCTCGGGCTGTCTGTGGTTCTGGCGGGCGTGGCCTATGGGCTGGCGTGGCTCGTCGAGGCGACAGCGAGCGAACCTGCACTCCGCGAGCGAGCCTGGGCGATCGCCCTGTATGCACCCGCTCTTCCAATCCTGCTGATCGCAGTCGCGCTCGTTACACCGGCCCCCGTCTGGATGAGCTCAGAAGCGCCGGACGCCGGATCTTTCACGACCGTCATTGAAATCCTTGCGCCGCAGATGACCGTGTCGGCGCCGATCCGTGAACCGGTCTCGCTCGGAGTCCTCGTCATCGCCGGGGTACTGACCGTAGTCCGGGCCGCTCGGTTGGGCATCCGGACCTTGCGCCTCAGCAGACTGCTAGGCGCGACCCAGCCGGCGTCACCTGACACGCTTCGCATCGTCGAAGCCGCCGCGCTTCAGCAGTTCGTCGCAACTCCCATAGTCCGGGTTGGAGTCGGCGGAAGCGAGACGATGGTTGCCGGGTTGCGACGGCCCGTTCTGGTCCTGCCCGACCGCTTGATCGCGTCGGCCGATCTGCACGCCTTGAGCGCCGTGTGCGCCCACGAGCTCGCCCATCTCAAGCGCGGAGATCATCGCTCGCTCTGGATCGAAGAAGTCCTGCTCACGGTCCTGGCCTTCAATCCCGTTCTCGATCTCATCCGCGACCATCGCTCAGCCGCGCGCGAGGAGGCCTGCGACGCCGCCGCCCTGGCGCAGGCAGCCCCAGAGACCCGACGCCTCTACGCCCGAACGCTGCTCGATGCGCTCCGAGCGTCGCCGGGTGCACATCCAACGCCCGCACTCACGTTCACCAGCAGCAGAAGGAGACTCGCCATGCGTAGACTGAAGGCCATCATGTCCCCGGCCCCGAAAGCGGCCATGCATCAGCGTCTGGCCGTTCTCGGCCTCGGCATCGCCGTCGCGGCCGTCGCTGGAACAGGCTCGCTTGCCCTCGCGGCTCAGCGCAAGCCAGTCATTGCCCCACAATCGGGGCTCCCCGTGGCCATCGCACCGACCCCGATCCTTCTGGCCGATGAAGCGCCAGCGGGTTCGTTTGAGGCACCCAAGACCATCGCCGTGGCCGCCCCTGCGACCGAAACCAAGGCCGAACCCCTCGCCGACCGGGTTTCCGAAGGCCAGCCCGAGGCCATCACCAATCCCAGCTGGGTTCGCCCACCCATGCCCCTGTCCTATCCGGCTGCTGCCATCGAACAAGGCCTGACCAGCGGGGAGGCCATGCTCTCCTGCGGAGTGGAGGCTGACGGCGCGATGTCTGGATGCACGATCGTCAGCGAAGAGCCCGTCGGCGCAGGCTACGGGGCCGCCGCGCTTGAAGCTGCAGCCCAGGCACGTCTGTCGCCCAGGACCGTCGAAGGCGTCGCTGCGGGAGGCACGGTCCGCTTCACTGTTCGATTCCGACTGGCCGGCGAGTAAGCGGGAGAGGGCTTGTCGGTCACCCGACAGGCCCTTGTCCCAACCCCGCCAACACCGCGCCATCAACCCCGGGCCACTGGTCCAGACCAGCGTCGGCTTCACCAGTCGGTGGGGTAAGCCTCGCTCGGCTCCGTGTCATTGACCGCCACATGAGTGGCACTAGCCACTTCGGCGTCTCCCGGCACGAACGCGCCCTTCGTCGTCGATCAGTCGCAGAGTCGGTGTATCGTTGAAATATGGAAACGAACGAGGCGGTGGCCGGGCTGGCCGCACTGGCGCATGAGGGACGGCTGGCAGTGTTTCGCGAGCTGGTGGCGGCGGGGCCGGACGGGCTGGCGGCCGGAGAGGTCGCGCGCCGGGTGGGGATCGCCCCAAACACCCTGTCGGCCACCTTTACCGTGCTGTCCCATGCCGGTCTGGTGACGCGACGCAGGGACGGTCGGTCGATCATCTATGCCGCCGCCTATGACCGGATGTGTGCGCTGCTGGGCTTTCTGATGGAAGATTGCTGCCAGGGGCGACCGGAGGTGTGCGCGCCCGTGGCCCGGATCGCGGAGCGCGTGGCGTGCTGTCCCTGAGCCGTCGATGAAGCCGACGACCCTGGGCGTCATCGGCGTCACTGCCCTGTCCATCCTGTGCCTTCCCGACCGGGCTTATGCTCAGGGAGGCGATCGCCTGCGCGTCAGCGGGGAATGGCGCGGGCGTTACGAGAGCCTGACCGGGCAGTTCCGGGCGGGAGGATCGGGCACGGACCAGATGCTGGCGCTTCGCACCCTGATCCTGGTGGAGGCCGATACAGGCCCAATCACGTGGGGGGCCGAGATGCAAGACGCGCGGGCCTATCTGGACGATGAGGGATCGCCGGTCAGCACCAGCATCGTCAATCCTGTGGACCTGCTGCAGCTTTATGGCCGGACGCGACTGGACCGGGGCATGGGGGACGGCGGTCAGACCGAGGTCCGGGTCGGACGGATGACCCTGGACATCGGCAGCGGCCGTCAGGTCGAGCGGGTCGACTTCGCCAATGTGATCTCCCACTACACCGGCACGTCTGTTCGCACGACGTCCCGGCGTGGAGATGAGCTTCACGCCTTCTATGTGGTTCCGGTGGGGCGACGGCCGACCGATCGGCAGAGCCTGACCGACAACGCCGTGTCGGGCGACGAGGAGGAAACAGGCCGACGCTACTGGGCCGTTCACTACATCCGCCCCGACCTGCTCGGCCCCCGGATGGACCGGGTGGCCGGGGAGGTCTTTGCCTATGGCCTGCGCGAGGCGGACTCCGCCACCGTGCCCACGCCGAACCGGCGCTACCTGACCTGGGGCGCGCGGTTGTCGCGCGAACCGGCGGTCGGGCGGTGGGATCTGGACGTAGAGGGTGCCTATCGGTCGGGCAGCCGTCGCGCCACATCGGGTCCGGGTGACGTTCGCGACCTGAGGGTTCGGGCCTGGACCCTGCATGCGTCAGTCGGGCGGACCCTGGATCATCCCTGGCGGCCGCGCCTCGCGCTGGATTTCGACTATGCCAGTGGCGACCGGCGGCCCGACGACGACGCGTTCGACCAGTATGAGCGGCTTTTCGGCAGCCGACGCTCCGACCTTGGAAACACCGGCATCCACGGACCCTTGACGCCCGCAAACCTGTCGGCACCCGGCGGTCGGATCGAGATCCGGCCCTCTGCCCGATGGGATGCGCGTCTCGCCTACAAGGCGGCCTCCCTGGCCTCCGCCACCGACGCCTGGGTGGTGGCGCGGGTTCGCGATCCGTCCGGCCGGTCGGGTCGATTCATTGGACATGCCATCGATGCGCGCGCCCGCTACTGGCTGGACCCCGACCGGGTCAGACTGGAAGTCGGGGCATCCGCTCTCGTGGGCGGAAATCTCGGGGACCGGGCACCGAACGGGTCACGGCAGGGCGATACGGTCTATGCCTATGTCCAGGTGACGCGCACCTTCTGACCGGTGCAGGCCGTGCCCTGAGCCAAACGTCAGCCGAGCCCCGCCAACGCCTGCTCCATCATCGCCTCCGGCACCGCCATCAGCTTCGGCCCGTCGGTCCAGACCAGCGCCGCCTCGACCGGGCGGTCGGGATAGAGGGCGCGCAGGACCGCGACGTAGACAGCCATCTGGGCGACGTAGGCGGGGTCGGCGTCCTTGATTCGGTCGGGCGCGGGGCGGTTGGTCTTGTAGTCGACCACGAGGACGCGTTCGGGCGTGATGACCAGGCGGTCGATGCGGCCGTTGATGGAGACGCCCGGCGGCAGGTCGGGCGCGGAGCCGACCAGGGCCACCTCGGCGCGGGAGCCGGGGCCGAAGACCGGGGCGAAGCGGGGGTCGTCGAGCACGCGATGCGCGGCCAGGATCATCTCCTGGCGCTGCTCGTCGGACAGGTCGCGTTCGCGGGCCAGCAGGCGGCGCGCGGCGTCCGGGCGGGCGTCCGGCGCGATCTCTGGCAGGCGTTCCAGAAGCAGGTGGATCAGGTCGCCGCGCCGGAAGCGGCCGAGCGGCGCGCCCTGCGCTCCCGTCGCCACGGCCAGCGGCGAG
>VYKZ01000031.1_pt1 | contig 74562 bp, 71 predicted proteins | sample 5114421 | NCBI WGS metagenome assembly VYKZ01 (sample SAMN12291788, study PRJNA351875) | freshwater metagenome | isolation source: freshwater lake | place: USA: Michigan, Gull Lake | collected 2013-08-08 | reverse complement strand
CGGCGGTGCGGGTGCGGCTGGGTCGCGCGCGCGAGGTGGTCGTCCCCCGGCTGCCTCGCGCGGCGCCGAGATCGGCCTGCTGGCGCGATCGCTCTCGGACATGAGCCTGGCGCTCCGCCAGAAGATCGACGCGACCGAGGCCTTTGCCGCCGATGTCAGCCACGAGCTCAAGAACCCGCTCGCCTCGTTGCGATCGGCGCTCGAAGGGCTGGGCAGCGTCAAGGACGAGGGGCTGCGCGCGCAATTGTTCGACATCGCGTGCAGCGATGTGCGCCGGCTGGACCGGCTGATCACCGACATATCCGAAGCCTCGCGGGTCGATGCGCAGCTCACCCGCACCCGGTTCGAGCCGGTCGACCTGGGCGAAATGATCGAGAACCTGCTCGAGCTGCGCCGCGCGCGCGGGCTCAACCATGGGCGCGAGATCGTGTTCGCGCGGCCCAGGCGCGGGGTGGCGGTGGTGATGGGCGAGGGCACAAGGCTCGAGCGCGTGATCTCCAACCTGCTCGACAATGCGGTGTCCTTCTCTCCCCCTGGCGGGCTGGTGCGGATCGAGGCGACGCAGGTGCGCGGGCCCGAGCGGTCGCGCGTGCTGGTGCGGGTGATCGACGAAGGCCCCGGCGTGGAGCCCAGCGAGCGCGAGGAAATCTTCCGCCGCTTCCACAGCGCGCGCCCCGAAGGCGAGGCCTTTGGCCAGCACAGTGGGCTGGGGCTGGCGATTGCGCGCACGATCATTGAGGGGCATCATGGCGCGATCAGTGTCGATGACCGCGACGACGGCAACACGGGGGCGTGTTTCGAGATCCGTCTGCCGGGGATCGACCAGGAGGGACTGCCGATATCACCGGCCTAAGGCGCGGGGTAGGGCGGACAAGGGGGGAGGACAATGATGCAGCCAACAGGGCACTGCACCTATCCGGCAAGCTGTGTCAGCATTGGCGGGGCAGCGCTGCTGATCAGCGGCGAATCGGGGATCGGCAAGTCCGAACTCGCGCTGGCACTGATCGATCGCGGCGCGCGGCTGATCAGCGACGATCATGTCACGCTGCGCTGCGGCGATGACGGTCGGCTGATCGCATCGCCCGCGCAGAACATCGCCGGGCAGATCGAGGTGCGCAACCTGGGGCTGATGCCGATGCAGCCGGGGCCGGAATGCCCGGTGGCGCTGCTGATCGAGCTCAACCGCGCTGCGCCGCGCTGGATCGAGCGCTCCGATCAGCGGGTGATCCTGGGGATTTCGATCCCGCAGATCCTGCTCACGCCTGACAGCCATGTGCTGCCCATCAAGGCGGAAATGGCGTTGCATGCCTATGGCGTAAAGGGCTAGGTCTGGCGCAGAGCTGCGGCAGCATTCCCGCCGCACCAGGGGTGGCGACATGATCGATTCCAGCACTGACGAGGGCGCGGCTTCAATATCCGATCCCGTGCCCCAGCGCATCATGCTGGTCACCGGCCTTTCGGGCGCGGGCAAGACCACCGCGCTCAAGACGCTCGAGGATCTGGGCTGGGAGGCGATCGACAACTTCCCCATCCGGCTGCTGCCGCTGCTGATCGATACGCCGCAATCGGCACGGCGCCCCGATCAGGGGCGTCCGCTCGCCATCGGGTTCGACGCGCGCACGCGCGGCTTCGATCCCGCCTCGATCGTGCGGCAGGTGCGCGAGCTGGAAGAACACCCCGAATATGCGGTAAGCACGCTGTTTCTCGATTGCGCGGGCCGCGAACTGCAGCGGCGCTATGCCGAGACGCGCAGGCGCCACCCGCTGGCGCAGGACCGCTCGGCCGAGGCAGGGATCGCCGAAGAGCGCGAATGGCTGCAGCCGCTGCGTCGCTGGTCGGAAAACGTCATCGACACCACCGACATGCCGCTGTCCGAGCTGCAGCAGGAGGTGCGCCGCCGGTTTTCGCTTGAAAAATCCCCCACCAGCGTGATTGTCACCAGCTTCGGCTTTGCCCGCGGAATGCCGCCGAGCGCCGATCTGGTGTTCGACATGCGCTTCCTTCGCAATCCGCACTGGGACAGGGACCTGCGCCCGCTCACCGGGCTGGATGCGCCGGTTGGCGCGTTCGTGATGGAGGATCCCGCCTATCAGGGCGCGGTGGACCGGATCGTCGATCTGCTGGCCTATCTGCTGCCGCATTATCAGGCGGGGGCCAAGGCCTATGTCCACATCGCCATCGGCTGTACCGGGGGGAGACACCGGTCGGTGTTCGTTGCCGAGCAGATAACCAAACGCTTGCAAGAAGCGGGGTTTTGTCCCACTGTCCAGCATCGCAACCTGACGTCAAGACCCGTCGATGCCATAGAAGGAAGCCCCGTGCAGCCGCCCGAATGATGGCGGCACGAGAGGGCAGGGAGAGCTGAAGCAGACGACGCAGGGTCAGGCAGAGATATTCTCAAGAACCAAGTAATTTGGCTCAGATACAGGCATATTGGTACAAGCATCCCCTATGATTGGTCTTATTCTCGTCACCCATGGACGGCTCGCGCAGGAGTTTCTGGTCGCGATGGAGCATGTGGTCGGCAAACAGCAAAGCATTGAAACCATCGCCATCGGCCCGAACGATGACATGGAACAGCGTCGTGCGGACATCGCCAGCGCCATTGCCAAGGTGGACACCGGCAAGGGCGTCATCGTGCTCACCGACCTGTTCGGCGGCACGCCCTCGAACCTCGCGATTTCGCTGCTCGATGCAGGCCGGGTCGAGGTGATCGCTGGCGTCAACCTGCCGATGCTGATCCGGCTGGAAGGCGCGCGCCGATCGATGAACGTGCGCGACGCAGTGGCCGCCGCGCGCGATGCCGGGCAGAAGTACATCAGCGTCGCCTCTGACCTGCTGGGGCAGGAAAGCGCGCAATGATCCAGCAGACGGTGACGATCACCAATGTGCGGGGGCTCCACGCCCGCGCCAGCGCCAAGTTCGTCACCGCCGTGGCGCGCCTGCCCGAAACGGTGCAGGTGCATGTCGCCAAGGATGACAATATCGTCACCGGCAGCTCGATCATGGGGCTGATGATGCTGGGTGCGGCACGCGGCGACAGTATCACCATCAGCGTCGAGGGCGAGGGTGCGGACGCCGCGCTCAAGAAGCTGGTCGGGCTGGTGATGGACGGCTTCGGCGAGGACTGATGGTCCGCCGCCCGCATCTTCTCCCATGACGATAACCCGCCTGCCGATCACCGGCTTTTCCAACCCTGCAGTCAAGGCTGCGCGCGCGCTGCGCGAGAAGAAGCATCGCAGGCGCGAGGAGCGTTTCCTTGCCGAGGGGTTGCGCCTGCTGACCGAGGCGCGTGAGGCGGGGATCGTCCCTGAAGCTCTGTGGCTGGGGCAGCATCGCGATCCGCACCCGCTGGTCGATGCGCTCGAGCGCGCGGTCGCGGACAGCGGCGGCACGATTTACGAGACAACCACCGACATTCTCTCCAAGATATCGGGCAAGGACAATCCGCAGACCGTGCTCGGCGTCTTTGCCGACCTGCCGACCTCGCTGGCAGCGCTCGACCGCAGCCGTTCGGGAATCTGGCTGGTGGCGCAGGCGATGCGCGATCCGGGCAACCTCGGCACCATGCTGCGCACCTGCGATGCGGTGGGGGCGGGCGGGTTGATCCTGGTCGACCAGTGCGTCGATCCGTTTTCGGTCGAGGCGGTGCGTGCGAGCATGGGCGCGGTGTTCACCGTGCCGCTGGCGCAGGCCGACTGGAGCGATTTCCTCACCTGGCTGCGCGCCGGGCCGGGGCAGCTGGTCGGCACGAGCCTCAACACGACCCATGACTATCGCGGCGCGGCCTATGCCAGCCCCGCCTTCCTGCTGATCGGCAACGAGGCGCAGGGCCTGCCTGTAGAGTACGAGGCCGCGTGCGATCTGCTGGTCAAGATCCCGATGCTGGGCAAGGCCGACAGCCTGAATGCGGCGGTCGCTGGCGCCGTGATAGCCTATGAGGTGCTCGCGCAGCAGGGCTGAACTGCCAGGTTCTCGCCGAATTTCGACCTCCCGCTGTCCGCATAGCCGCTGGTGCGGCCGCGATCAGGTGGTCTTGTCCGGTCCGGTTCGCAATTTCGTGAGTTCTGCCTGGCTGAGCAGCTTGGCTTCATCCTTGCTGCAACGACCCAGCGCGAGATCCGCATCGGCAAAGGTGCGCCAGCCATTATGGGTCTTGATCAACGCAGCATCGCAATACATGCAGTTACTTCGCCAGTTCAAGTTATCGTACCATGCGCGCCTGCGATCCGGCTTGTGGCCGACAGCTAGACACGCAAGAGGAATACGAATCGCCATAGATTTACTATACTGCAGTGCAGCATAATACCCTATTGCAAAGCACGCATTCGCTATGCAGCTTCACTCAACTATGTGTAGTTGTGTGGCATGCAATTGTTTTACAGACAACTGAAGCATCCAACAGCTGCGGTTAAACCGAGAGATAGATACAAGCGTCTGAATCAATTCGGTTTGTGACTGGCGTCGCCATCGTCAGCGAGCAAGCCGCCGCTTGCCCTTCAACCGGCTGGTGAGATGATATTGCCTGCACCGGTCGCAGACATAGGGGCGAAGGTCGATATCCGCGGCCAGCGCGGCGGCGATCGCATCGCTCTGGCTGGCGAAGCGGCGTTTGCGTAAGCAGATGCTGAGCCGGGTGCGGGGCATTTTTGCAACAGCCTTGGGCATTTCGGCGCGGCGGGATGCCGTGCGCCGCTCGCTCTCTTGCACCAGCATCGGGCTTTGCGCCATGACAATGGCATGATCACCTGCATCCGGCGTCGTGCCCTGTCCGTCCTGGCCCTTGCGGCCGCTGCCTCACCCGTTGCTGCCGCCATGGCGCAGGACCGGCCCGCGCCCATCTCGGAATCCGAGGTGCGCAGCCATATCGCGGTGCTCGCGAGCGACGAGTTCGAGGGGCGAGCGCCGGGAACCGCGGGGGAAACCAGAACGCTCGATTATCTTGCCAAGACCTGGGCGTCCTATGGGCTGGTATCGGGCACCAACGATGCCGCGCGTCCCTGGTTTCAGCCGGTGCCGCTGGTCGAGCGCAAGCCCTATGGCCAGGCGGTGAGCGCCGTGGCGCGAGGCAAGGCGCTCGCGCTCAAGGAGGATGGCGTCGTGCTTGCGGGCCGCAACCCCACCGATCGCGTAACCGGGGAGCCGGTGTTCGTCGGCTTCGGCGTGAAGGCCGATGGAACGCTGAACGCCGATGTTCAGGGTCGCATCGTGCTCATGCTGTCGGCCGAACCCAAGTTCGCAGGCGCGCCCAAGTTGCCGAACCTGCGCGATCGCCAGAAGATGCTGGCGGATGCGGGCGCTGCAGCGGTGCTGATCACTGCGCCCGAAGGCGCGTCCTGGGGTGCGCTGCGCGCGCAACTCGCGGGCGGATCGATGCGGCTGGCCAGCGACGACAAGGGCGCGAAGATCGGCGGCGTGCTGCGCGGCGACGTGACCCAGGCGCTGATGCGTGCCGCCCGCCTGTCGCCCGCCGATGCGATCGCCCGGGCGCAGGATGCGGCGTTTGCGCCGATCACCTTGCCGGTCACGCTCGACCTTGCCACCAGCACGCAGGTGCGCGCGTTCGCCAGCCACAACGTCATCGGCAAGCTGCCGGGCGCCAGGCCGGGATCGGGCGCGGTGATCGTGCTGGGGCATTGGGATCACTTCGGCATCTGCCGCAGCGAGGAGGCCGAGGACCGCATCTGCAACGGCGCGGTGGACAATGCCAGCGGCATGGCGGTGCTGCTCACCGTGGCAGAGCGCCTCGCGCGCAGCGCCGGGGCCGGCGCGCCGCTCGACCGCGACGTGTATTTCATGGGCACCACCGCCGAGGAGCGCGGCCTGCTGGGCGCCTATCATTTCGCCGACAATCCGGTGGTGCCGCTCGACCAGATCCTGGTCGCGCTCAACATCGACACCGTGGCGATCGCGCCCAAGGGCGCTCCGGTGGCCCTGGTCGGGCGCGGCGAGAATGGGCTGGACGAAATCGTCGATCAGGTAGCCATCGCCGCCGGGCGTGCGGTCGATTCGGACACCGAAGCCAATGCCTTCATCCGCCGCCAGGATGGCTGGGCGCTCGCCGCCAAGGGGGTCAAGTCGATCATGGCGGGCGGGTCGTTCGCCGACATGGCGCTGCTCCAGGCGTTCCTCACCACCGTCTATCACCAGCCCGATGACGAGCTGACCGATGCCACGCCGCTGGGCGGAGCGGCGGACGATGCCAATCTGCATGTCGATCTGGTGCGGCATTTTGCCGATGAAGCGAAATATAACCCCGCACCCACTGGCGATTGACGCGCAGCTTGGTTACATGGGCCGCCACCAGAAACCAGATTCGGATCAAGAAAGTGGCATTCCGCATGGACATCCCCCTCGGCCTTACCTTTGATGATGTCCTGCTGCGCCCTGCGGCATCGGAAATCGTGCCCAGCCAGGCCGATACCGCGACGTACCTGACCAAATCGATCCGGCTGAACATTCCGGTGCTGTCCTCGGCGATGGACACCGTGACCGAGGCGCGGATGGCGATCGTGATGGCGCAATTGGGCGGCATCGGCGTGCTCCACCGCAACCTCAGCATCGAGGAGCAGCTCGCAGCGGTCCGCCAGGTCAAGCGCTTCGAAAGCGGCATGGTGGTCAATCCGATCACCATCACCCCCGATGCGCCGCTCGCCGAAGCACAGGCGCTGATGCGGCTGCACTCGATCTCGGGCATCCCCGTGGTCGAGCAAACGGGTCGTCTCGCGGGCATCCTCACCAACCGCGACGTGCGCTTTGCCGAGAACCCCAACCAGCCGGTGCGCGAGCTGATGACCAGCGAAAACCTTGCCACCGTTCCCGCCGATGTCGGCCAGGAGGATGCGCGCCGCCTGCTGCACCAGCGCCGGATCGAAAAGTTGCTGGTGGTCGACAACAACTATCACTGCATCGGGCTGATCACGGTCAAGGACATCGAAAAGGCGGTGATGAACCCCGATGCGACCAAGGATGCCGCAGGCCGCCTGCGCGTCGCCGCCGCCTCCACCGTGGGCGAGGCGGGCTTCGAGCGCAGCAAGGCGCTGATCGATGCCGAGTGCGACGTCATCGTGGTCGATACCGCGCATGGCCACTCCAAGATGGTCGCGGTCGCGGTCGAGGCGATCAAGAAATATTCGAGCAAGGTGCAGGTGATCGCGGGCAATGTCGCCACCGCCGGCGCCACCCGCGCGCTGATCGATGCGGGCGCGGACGGCATCAAGGTCGGCATCGGCCCGGGATCGATCTGCACCACCCGCGTCGTCGCGGGCGTGGGCGTGCCGCAGCTTTCGGCAATCATGGAATCGGCCGAGGAAGCCGACAAGTCAGGTATCCCGGTGATCGGCGATGGCGGCCTGCGCACCTCGGGCGATGCCGCCAAGGCGCTGGCTGCGGGCGCATCGACCATCATGATCGGATCGATGCTCGCGGGCACCGAAGAGGCTCCGGGCGAGACCTTCCTGTACCAGGGCCGCGCCTACAAGAGCTATCGCGGCATGGGCAGCGTTGGCGCGATGGCGCGCGGCAGCGCCGACCGCTATTTCCAGCAGGACATCAAGGACCAGCTCAAGCTCGTCCCCGAGGGCATCGAGGGCCAGGTGCCGTTCAAGGGCCCGGCGCGCGATGTCGTCCATCAGCTGGTTGGCGGCATCAAGGCGGCGATGGGCTACACCGGATCGCCGACGATCGAATCGCTGCGCCGCAATGCCGAGTTCGTGCGGATCACCAATGCGGGCCTGCGCGAAAGCCATGTTCACGACGTGTCGATCACCCGCGAGGCGCCGAACTATCCGACGCGCTGACGCCTGATGATCGAACTGGTCCCTTATCTGTTGCTGGTGGTCTGGCCCGCGCCCGATCAGCCGGGCGGGCTTCGGATCGAGCGGGTGCCCGAGGTCTATGCCGATGCCGCCGCCTGCGAGGCCGCAGCCATAGCGCAGGTCGCAGCCGTTCGCGGCGGCAACGCCGCGCACCGGTGCCTGCCGTTGCCGCCGCGCGAGGAGTTCGACCGCCTGTTCGAACAGCTCGACCGGCGCGGTCCCGCTGCCTCGCCCGAGCGTCGGCCATGACGCCATCGGCCCGCGTCCAGGCGGCGATCGATCTGGTCGATGCGATTCTGGCCGCCGCACGCGGGCAGGGGGCGAGCGCGGACACGCTCGCGCGCAATTTCTTCCGCGAGCGGCGCTATATGGGATCGGGCGACCGGCGTGCGGTGCGCGATCTGGCCTGGCGCGCGGTGCGGCGCTTCGGCGAGATTCCCGACAATGGCCGCGCCGCGATGGCGGGGCTGGCGCGCGAGGATGCCGAGCTCGCCGCCTTGTTCGACGGCAGCGGCTATGGCCCGGCGGCGCTTGGCGATGACGAGCCTGTTGCAAGCGGCGGCGTGATCCCCAGCTGGATCGAGGCGCATTTGCCCGCGCTGTTCGACGCCGAGGAAAAGGCCGCGTTGCTCGATCGCGCCGCGCTCGACCTGCGCTATAATCCTGCGCGCACGACCCGGGCGGCGCTCAGCGCACATTGGCCCGAAATAGCCTTCAGCGATGCGCTGCCCCGTGCGGCGCGTCTGCCCAACGGCACCGCGATCGAGGCCAGCGAGGCTTGGCAGCAGGGCGCGGTCGATGTGCAGGACTGGGGCAGCCAGGCGATCGTGCAGGCGTGCCTGGGTGACGACGCCCCCGCGCTGGTGATCGATCTGTGCGCGGGCGCGGGCGGCAAGACGCTTGCGCTTTCGGCGATGCTGCCAGCTGCGCGGATCATCGCATCGGATACCAGCCGCGACCGGCTCGCGGCGATGGAGCCCAGGCGCCGGCGCGCCGGGCCCGATAGCATCGAGACGCTGCTGCTCAACCCGAAGCGCGAATGGGAAAGCCTCGAGCGTTTCGAGGGTCAGGCGGACGTGGTGCTGGTCGATGCGCCCTGCAGCGGCTCGGGCACCTGGCGGCGCAACCCCGAGACTCGCTGGCGGCTCACGCCCGAGCGGCTCGACAGGCTGGTCGCCGAACAGGCGCGGCTGATCGAGATCGCCAAGCGGCTGGTGCGGCCCGGCGGGGCGCTGGTCTATGCGGTGTGCTCGCTGTTTCCCGAAGAGGGCGCACGGCAGGCCGCGCACGGCTTGTGCGATCAGCCCGGCTGGCATATATCCTTGAAGACTATGAACATTGGCCGCCCTGTTAGGGCCGATGGCGCGCTCGCCGCATCGCTCGATGCCGCCGACCAGCCCGCCGGAATGCTCCTGACGCCGCATCACGACGGCACCGATGGCTTTTTCTTCACAAGAGCGATCCGGTCGTGATAGCCTTGCGGTCAACCTGGGAGACTATCATGCGTTTCACGCCCGCAGCCGTCGCGCTGTCACTGCTGCTTGCCACTGTTTCCAGCACCGGGACCGGCCAGCCGGTGCGCTACGCCGTCAACCCTGCCTCGCAGGCGCTGGTGGACGAAGGCTCGAGCGTGCAGCAGGCGGGCAAGCTCGACGAGGCGATCGGCCTGTACGAGGCCGCGCTGGCAGTCGATCCGGGCAACCGCACCGCCTACATCGCGCTGGCGCAGGTCGCGAGCGCGCAGGGTCTGCCCGGCAAGGCGATCCGCTTCTACCGCGAGGCGCTCCGGCTCGACCCGAATGATGTCGCCGCACTGGCAGGGCAGGGCGAGGCGATGGTCCAGCGCGGCGCAGTCGAAAAGGCGCGCCGCAACCTGGTGCGCATCGAGGCAATCTGCACCACCGGCTGCACCGAGACCAACCGCCTGATCACCGCCATCGACCAGGCCGCCGCCAAGCCGGTGCTGTCGGCCGAGGCGGTGGCATCCACGCCGACCGTGGCGCCGGTGACCGAGCAGCCTTGATCCAAAGCCGGTTGGGTCGATCCACTTAAGTCCTCCCCTGCAAGGGGAGGGGGACCGCCCGCACAACGGGTGGTGGAGGGGTGTCCCCGTTAGCGAGAGGGTGACACCCCTCCGTCAGGCTACGCCTTCCACCTCCCCTTGCAGCGGAGGCGTGTAAGCCAGATTTGGGCCAGTCTTGCTTGCGAAGATAGCATGGAGAAGCGCCATGCCCAGCAAGGCTGAATTCAAGAGCGATGCCTTCGAGGCGATCCACACGTCGGCATCGGCGCTGCGCAAGGTCGGGGCTATCGACAAGGCGACCATGCGCAGTTTCGACAACAGCTGCCTGTCAGCGCCGCCAGCCTTCTAGCCCGAACAGATCAAGCAACTGCGCTAAGCCCATCGCGTGAGCCAGCGCGTGTTCGCGTGCTATCTCAACACCAGCGAAAGCACCGTCGAGTAATGGGAAACCGGACCCAAACGTCCCAGCGGCTTAGTGCTTAAGCTGCTCGCCTTTGTGCAGAGACATGGGTTGGGCGTTTTGGGCTAGGGTGGGCTGGGCTGGGGTCTAGAAGGCACAGGTGATGTGCCGCGTTATTGGACTGTTGAAACCGAATGCGAAGCTTTTGGCCTGCGAGAAGGTGGACTATCATGTGGCAATGATTTTCTTGGCCATCAGGACACCGGTGTTCTGACAGCTCAATTTGCCGATACATAAATCTATTCTAGCAGAAATAAAATTGATATGGTGACCTCATGACCGTCAATCCACCTTTCATATCATCTCTGGCAGTGACGAACTTTCCTGCGCTTGCAAAGATAAAATATGGGAAAACCACTGGGCATACCCACTTCTATCTGGCAGCAGCTGAGATAATTGAGCACTTTTTGGGATCGGAATGGACAAATAAGCAACTGTTGCCAGGCAAGGGCGATCGTTATCTCAATCCAAGTTTGATCTCGGATGAAGATGCAAATTTGCATTTTTACAGAGTAATTAACCTAGCGGAGCATCTCATAAATCTCCAAGGAGTCGTAAACTTCGCTAGTATTATTGACTGTATTCGCCCACGACGTGATTTTGAGTCATCGATGGCTGAGCTTGAGGTCGCACAAGTCCTAGCAAGGCAAGGTTTGGCTTTTGAGTTTGTAAAGCCGTCGGGAGTTGCAGGGCAGGATTATGATTTTCAGATTGATTTCGAAGGGTACAGCGTGTGTGCAGACGTCAAATGTAAAATCGATAGTACCAAATTTAGTGTGAAATCCATTATTAACTCTATCAAGAAAGCGCGGGCCAAAAATCTGCCAAAGCATCAGCCGGGTATGGTTTTTATAAAAGCCCCCGATAAGTGGTTCGAGCAGACAAACTTCACCTTAATGTCTCAAGCTGAGAGTGGCATCTCTACGTACTTAGAATCTACTGAAACCGTTGTGGGGGTTTGCCTTTATGCCCACAAATTTATATATGCTAGTGATGCCAGTGGTGGATTCATGACATGGACAACAGTGCTTAACAAAAACAGTCGGCTATTTGATATTCGATTAGAACTTCTTGATAAATTAGATGCTTCGTCAGCTTGGATAAGTTTGTACCGTGTGTGGGGTTTGGCGGCACCACACAGAGATCGTCAAATTGCCCAGCTCATCGCCAAAGGGCGCACAGAGGCACGTTCTGGGCATAATTAATATCCGCCTGCGCGAAAGAAGATGATGGTTCTCGTTGATCGAATAATAAAAATTTAGAAAAATAGACAAATTTTGTGGGCGGCTGCAGGCGAAAAACTCCATGGAAAGGCTATTAACCTAATCTATGCCGACCTGAATCTATTAAAAGTCTGCCAGACAAAATTTATTCTGAAACAAGTCACCAAGACGGGCAGATCACAGTCTACCCCCCATCCCCCCAACTCCCACCAATCCGCTCCGCCAGCACCCCGCGCACCCTCTCTACCACCGCCTCCGGCACCGCGTCGGCCTCGCGCATCAGCACTCCCAGGGTCCGCATATGCGCGAAGTCTTCCATCGGCACCCGCGCTACCCCCGCCGCTTCAAAGCAATCCGGCATCACCGTCACGCCCACGCCTGCTGCGACCAGCGCCAGGATGCGGTCGTCGCTTCTTGAGCGGGCGGCGAAGAAGGGGCGGACGCCGCGCGCGGTGAAGTGCTGGCTGGTCGCGGTGAGCAGTTCGCAATGTCGCCGCACCAGCATGACGTTGTCGGCGAGTTCGTGCGCGGCGATTGAGGTGCGCGCGGCGAGCGGGTGGCTGGCGGGCAGGGCGAGGCCATAACCTTCGGTTGCTACGGACAAGAACTGCGCGCGGTGGCGTCCCTGCGGCTCCAGCGTCACCGCCAGATCGATCCGCGCCGCATCCAGCCGGTCGGTGAGCTCGCTCGCGCGGCCCTCGACGAACTCGGTGCGCAGCCCGTCGATCTCGCCCAGCGCCTGCGCGATTCCCGCGACCACCGGGCTGGGCAGCGTGGAGAGCAGACCCAGCCGGACGATCGCCTCGGGCTGGCGCTGCTGCATCGCCTGTTCGGCCAGGTTGAACTGCGCCTCGATCCGCCGCGCATGCTCGGCGAACTGCGCGCCGGTCGGGGTGAGGTCGACCCTGCGGTTCGATCGGTGGAACAGGCGCTGGCCCACGCTCTCTTCCAGCCGCGCGATGCCCACCGACAGCGTCGGCTGGGTCACGTTGCAGCTCTCGGCCGCGCGGGTGAAATTGCCGTGCTCGACCACAGCGAGGAAATAGCGCAGCAGGTAGCGTTCGATCATAGACAGCGTCTAGGATAAACCCCTTTCAATATCAATTTTCCTTTGTTGACCGTCCCCTCTAAAAGCCGTTTCAATCGACAGATAAACGAGAGGATCATTGCGATGTCCACGATGCCCGATTTCGACTTCGCGCTTGGCGAGGCTGCGGACATGATCCGCGACACCACCGCGCGCTTCGCCGCGGACAAGATCGCGCCGATCGCCGCGAAGATCGATGCCGAGGACTGGTTCCCGATCGAGTTGTGGCCGCAGATGGGTGCGCTCGGCCTGCACGGCATCACCGTGAGCGAGGAAGACGGCGGGCTGGGGCTTGGCTATCTCGAGCATGTCATCGCGATGGAAGAGGTCAGCCGCGCGAGCGCTTCGCTAGGGCTGTCGTACGGCGCGCACTCCAACCTGTGCGTCAATCAGCTGCGCCGCTGGGGCAATCCCGAGCAGAAGGCGAGGTATCTCCCCGGGCTGATCTCGGGCGAGCATGTCGGGTCGCTGGCGATGTCCGAGGTCGGCGCTGGCTCGGACGTGGTCTCGATGAAGCTCAAGGCGAGCGAGGTCGCGGGCGGCTACCGGCTCAACGGCACCAAGTTCTGGATCACCAATTCGGCGTATGCTGAGACGCTGATCGTCTACGCCAAGACCGGGGAGGGATCGGGCGGGATCACCGCGTTCATCATCGAAAAGGGCATGCCGGGCTTTTCGATCGGGCAGAAGATCCAGAAGATGGGGATGCGCGGGTCTCCCACAGCGGAACTGGTGTTCGACGATTGCTTCGTTCCGGCCGAAAACGTCATGGGGCCGCTGAACGGCGGCGTCGGCGTGCTGATGAGCGGGCTCGATTACGAGCGCGCGGTGCTCGCTGCCGGGCCTTTGGGCATCATGCAGGCGTGCCTCGACGTGGTGCTGCCCTATGTGCGGGAGCGCAAGCAGTTCGGTTCGCCCATCGGGTCGTTCCAGATGGTGCAGGCCAAGGTCGCCGACATGTACGTCGCACTGAACAGCGCCCGCGCCTATGTCTATGCGGTCGCGCGCGCCTGCGATGCGGGCAAGACAACGCGCTTCGATGCCGCCGGTGCGATCTTATTGGCCAGCGAGAACGCGGTGAAATGCTCGCTCGAGGCGATCCAGGCGCTGGGCGGGGCAGGGTACACCACCGACTGGCCGGTCGAACGCTTCCTGCGCGATGCCAAGCTGTACGACATCGGGGCAGGGACCAACGAGATCCGCCGCTTCCTGATCGCGCGCGAACTTATTGGAGCTCGGTGATGACCGCGCCAACCCTCGACACCAAGATCGACACCAATTCAGACACCTACCGCGCATCGTTCACGCACAACATCACCTTGCGCGATGAGCTCTGGAGCAAGGTCGCCGAGGCCGCATTGGGCGGTAACGCCAAGTCGCGCGAGCGGCACACGGCGCGGGGCAAATTGCTGCCGCGCGAGCGGGTCGAACGCCTGCTCGATCCGGGGTCGCCGTTCCTCGAAATCGGCCAGCTCGCCGCCTGCGATCTGTACGACGGCGAAATCCCCGGCGCGGGAATGATCGCCGGAATCGGGCGTGTTTCGGGCCGCCAGTGCATGATCGTGTGCAACGACGCCACCGTCAAAGGCGGCACCTATTACCCGATGACGGTGAAGAAGCACCTGCGCGCGCAGGAGATCGCCGAGGCCAACCGGCTGCCGTGCATCTATCTGGTCGACAGCGGCGGCGCGAACCTGCCGCACCAGGCTGAGGTTTTCCCCGACCGCGACCATTTCGGCCGCATTTTCTTCAACCAGGCGAACATGTCCGCCAAGGGCATCCCGCAGATCGCCTGCGTGATGGGCAGCTGCACCGCGGGCGGCGCGTATGTCCCTGCGATGTCCGACGAGAGCGTGATCGTGCGCAATCAGGGCACGATCTTCCTCGCCGGGCCGCCTTTGGTAAAAGCCGCGACGGGCGAGGAAATCAGCGCCGAGGATCTGGGCGGCGGCGATCTGCACGGGCGCAAATCGGGCGTGGTCGATCATGTCGCCGAGAATGACGAGCACGCGCTGACGATCGTGTGCGACATCGTCTCGCACCTCGGCCCGATCCCGAAGCACAACATCGATGTCCGCGATCCGCGTGCGCCGAAGTTCGACGCTGAAGAGCTTTACGGCATCATCCCGTCCGATGTCCGCGCGCCGTATGACGTGCACGAGGTGATCGCGCGGATCGTCGATGCATCCGAGTTCCACGAGTTCAAGGCGCTCTACGGCAGTTCGCTGGTATGCGGCTTTGCGCATATCTGGGGAATGCCGGTCGCGATCCTCGCCAACAACGGCGTGCTGTTCAGCGAAAGCGCGGTCAAGGGCGCGCATTTCATCGAGCTCGCCTGCCAACGACGCATTCCTTTGCTGTTCCTGCAGAACATCTCGGGCTTCATGGTTGGTGGCAAGTATGAGGCCGAAGGCATTGCCAAGCATGGCGCCAAGCTGGTGACCGCGGTCGCCACCGCGAGCGTTCCAAAGGTCACCGTGCTGATCGGCGGCAGCTTCGGCGCGGGCAATTACGGCATGTGCGGCCGCGCCTATTCGCCCCGCTTCCTGTTCAGCTGGCCGAACTCGCGTATTTCGGTGATGGGCGGCGAGCAGGCTGCCAGCGTTCTGGCGACCGTTCACCGCGATGCCGACAGCTGGACCCCCGAGCAGGCCGAAGCCTTCAAGCAACCGATCCGCGATGACTATGAGGTGCAGGGAAGCCCCTACCACGCCACCTCGCGGCTGTGGGACGACGGCATCATCGACCCCGCGCAGACGAGGGACGTGCTTGGCCTGGCGTTTGCGGCATGCCTCAACGCTCCGGTGGAGGAGGGGCCCCGGTTCGGGGTTTTCCGGATGTGATGGGGGTGGTGGGCAGCCCCATTCGTCACCCAAATCCTCCCCGAGCTTGTCTCGGGGAGGGGGACCGCCCGCGCAGCGGGTGGTGGAGGGGCTCTTGATGCTGAAGGATGAGGCCCCCAAACCCGCTACAGGCTCTGTCACGCGCGCACGCCGATTGCGCAAGGATATGAGCCTGCCGGAGGTTCTGCTTTGGCAACTCCTCAAGGCGCGGCCTGAGGGCTTGAAGTTCCGCCGCCAGCATTCAAGCGGCGACCTGACGCTCGATTTCTACTGCGCCGATGCGCGCCTTGCGATCGAGATCGACGGGCAGTCGCACGACTGTGGCGACCGCCCACAGCGTGACGAACGCCGGGATGCCTGGTTGACGTCGCAAGGCATTGATACATTGCGAATTCCCGCAAGTGATGTGCTTCGGGATTGTGCCACTGTAGCCGACGGAATCGTTGAGTTCGCTCGGTCGCGATTGCCCCTCCACCACCCGGCAAGTGCCGGGCGGTCCCCCTCCCCGAGACAAGCTCGGGGAGGATTGTCAGGATTGAATCCATGATCAACTCTCTCCTCATCGCCAACCGCGGCGAGATCGCCTGCCGGATCATCCGCACCGCGCGGGCCATGGGTGTCCGCACCGTCGCGGTATATTCGGACGCCGATGCAAAGGCGCTGCATGTGCGCTCGGCCGACGAGGCGGTGCATATCGGGCCGTCGCCTGCGCGCGAGAGCTATCTGGTGGGCGAGAAGGTCATCGCCGCCGCCAAGCAAACCGGCGCAGAGGCGATCCATCCCGGCTATGGTTTCCTCTCCGAGAACGCCGAATTTGCTCAGGCCGTGGTCGATGCGGGGCTGATCTGGGTGGGGCCGAAGCCGGATTCGATCCGTGCGATGGGGCTGAAAGATGCGGCGAAGAAGCTGATGGATGCCGCCGGCGTGCCCACCACGCCGGGCTATCTGGGCGACAATCAGGACCCCGACTTCCTCGCCGAGCAGGCGGCCAAGATCGGCTATCCGGTGCTGATCAAGGCGGTTGCGGGCGGCGGCGGCAAGGGGATGCGCAAGGTCGATGTGGCGGCGGACTTCGCCGATGCGCTGATTAGCTGCAAGCGTGAGGCGGCGGCGAGTTTCGGCAATGATGTCGTGCTGCTGGAAAAATGGATCGAAAGCCCCCGCCATATCGAGGTGCAGGTGTTCGGGGACAGCCACGGCAATGTCGTCCACCTGTTCGAGCGCGATTGCTCGCTGCAACGCCGCCACCAGAAGGTGATCGAGGAAGCGCCTGCGCCCGGCATGGACGAGGCGACCCGCAAGGCGGTGTGCGGCGCTGCGGTGCGCGCAGCGAAAGCCGTGGATTACGAGGGCGCGGGCACGATCGAGTTCATCGCCGATGGCTCCGAGGGCCTGCGCGCCGACCGCATCTGGTTCATGGAAATGAACACGCGCCTGCAGGTCGAGCATCCGGTGACCGAGGAGATCACCGGGGTCGATCTGGTCGAATGGCAGCTGCGCGTGGCGAGCGGCGAGCCGATCCCGCTCAAGCAGGACGAGCTCAGCATCAACGGCTGGGCGATGGAAGCGCGGCTGTATGCGGAGGACCCGGCCAAGGGGTTCTTGCCGAGCACGGGGCGGTTGGAGCATCTGGTGTTCGGCGATGCGGACCGCATCGAGACCGGGGTCGAGCAGGGTGGGGCGGTCTCGCCCTTTTATGACCCGATGATCGCCAAGATCGTTTGCCATGGCGAAACCCGCAGCGATGCCATATCCGCGCTGGCGCATGCCGTCAGCGAAACCGAAGTCTGGCCCGTGCGGACCAATGCGGGCTTTCTGGTGCGCGCCTTGTGGTCGGACAGCTTTGTCGAGGCCGATCTGGATACCGGTTTCATCGCCAAGGCTGGCGACGCGCTGATCCCGCCGAGCGAGCCCGAGGATGCCCTGTTCGAGGTGGCGGCGAGATTGGTGCACGACAGCACCGAACCGGTCCACAATGCCGGCTTCCGTTTGAACGCTGCGCCCTTGCATCGCGTCACGCTGGCAAGCGGCGGCGAAACCCGAACAGTCGATGTCGCGATGATCGGCGACCAGATCGTGTCCGTCGGAGACGATGCCGCCGACTATTACCTTCCCGAAAACACCGATGCTGCGGTTGTCACCGGGCATATCCAGGGCGACCAGGCGATCCTCTTTGCGGACGGGACAGCCTATGCGTTCGATATCGCTGCCCGCGGATCCGGTCATGCGGCGGCGGGGAGCGGTTCGATCCTCTCGCCGATGCCGGGCAAGGTCATCGCGGTGGATGTGACTGCGGGCCAGTCGGTCACCAAGGGGCAGAAATTGCTCACGCTCGAGGCGATGAAGATGGAGCATTCTTTGGTCGCGCCGTTTGATGGGGTGGTGGCGGAGTTGAATGCCAGCGAGGGTGCGCAGGTGCAGGTCGAGGCGCTGCTGGTGCGGATCGAGGTGGCGGCGGGGTAGTGCGGCAATCCTTCTCCCTTGATGGGAGAAGGATACGAAGCCTTGCCGAGCACAGCGAGGCTAGGCGCAGTTGGATGAGGGTGAGGCGGGCGGGGCGCACGAACGCTGCCGTTGCTGCCCCCTCTCCCAGCTTCGACTAATTCGCTTCGCTCATAAGTCTTCGCAACCCTCTCCCTCGGGGGGAGAGGGGTTTCAGGGGTAGAGGAATCAAGATGGCAGGCAAATTTTTCGACGAATGGAACATCGGCGACAAGATCGAGCATGAGATCCGCCGGACGGTGACCGAGACCGACAATCTGCTGTTCAGCACGATGACGCACAATCCGCAGCCGCTGCATCTCGATGTCGAGGCAGCCAAGGCGAGCGAATTCGGGCAGATCCTCGTCAACGGCACCTTCACGTTCAGCCTGATGGTCGGGCTGTCGGTGGGCGACACGACCTTGGGCACGCTGGTGGCGAACCTGGGGTACGACAAGCTCGTGATGCCCAAGCCGGTGTTCATCGGCGATACCATGCGCGCGACCAGCGAAGTGACCGAACTCAAGGAATCCAAGTCGCGCCCCAACGCCGGGATCGTGACGTTCACGCATGAGCTGATCAACCAGCGGGGCGAGGTCGTCTGCCGTTGCCTTCGCTCGGCATTGCTCAGGAAGCGCGAGGCCTGACCCGTCATTCCAATCCCGCTGCTATGCGACTGACGGTGAACAAGCGGGACCCCCGCGTGCGCGGGGGTGACGGTTAGACTGAACCTATTCTCATTAAAACAGCTATTTGCGCTGATTTGTATACGATAACTGCGCCGAGCCCCTTGACCCTGCGACCCCGTCCTGCGTCTAATGCGGCGCACCAGAACACTGCCATCCGGGGTCCTCGATTATGCGCGCATCACGTCTTCTCGCTTCGTTTCTGATGGGCGCTGCGGCCATCCAGGCCGCCCCCGCGTTTGCGCAGGACGATCCCGCGCCCGCTGCCCCGGTTGCCGGGACGAAGAGCGCGCCGGGCCCCATGGATGCCACGCTGCGCGCGCTCTACGACGCCGAATGGGAGTGGCGGCAGGCCGAATATGCGCGGGTGAAGGAGGGCGGTCGCTGGATCCAGGGCGACAGCCTGGGCAATGTCACCGCCGAGGCGCAGGCGCGTCGGCTGGCCTATTGGACCGATGTGCTGCGCCAGCTCGATTTGATCCCGATGGACCAGCTCTCGCCCGAAGAGCAGGTCAACGCCGCGGTCTTTCGCCAGTCGGTGTGGGAGAATGCCAACAGCATCGAGCACAAGACCTATGAGGCGCCGTTCAACAGCGACACCTTCTTCTGGGGCGGGCTGAACCCGCGCCAGGGCTTTCCCAATGCCGCCAGCTATCGCCGCTATCTGGGGCGGATGAACGACATTCCGCGCTATTTCGACGAGAATATCGTCAACATGCGCTCGGGCCTGGCGCGCGGCTATACCGTGCCGCGGGTGGCAATCGAAGGGCGCGATGCGACGATCGAGGCCTATTCCGTTACCGGCGAGGCGAACCCGTTCTACGATGCCTTCCGCACGATGCCCGAGAGCATTCCTGCGGCGCAGCAGGCAGAGTTGCGCGCCGATGCGCTGAAAGCCATCGAGACATCGGTCGCACCCGCTTACGCCAAGCTGCTGACCTTCATGCGGGGCGAGTATATGCCCAAGGCGCGCACGCAGATTGACGCGTACTCGCTGCCCAATGGCAAGGGCTTCTATCAGGACCAGATCAAGCTTTACACCACGCTCGACCTGACCCCTGAGCAGATCCACGACATCGGCCTCAAGGAAGTCGCGCGGATCGATGCGGACATGCAGAAGACGATGCGCGAAACCGGGTTCAAGGGCACGTTTCCCGAGTTCCTCCAGTTCCTGCGCACCGATCCGCAATTCTATGCCAAGACCCCGCGCGAGCTGCTCTCCTACGCGGCTTATGTCACCAAGCGAATGGACGGCAAGCTCAAGGAAACGTTCAATTTCCTGCCGCGCTATCGGTTCACTATCCTGCCGGTGCCCGATGTCATCGCGCCGATCTACACCTCGGGGCGCGGCGGGCTGGATAGCTGCCTGTTCAACACTTATGATCTGCCCTCGCGCCCGCTGTACAACCTGACCGCGCTGACGCTGCACGAATGCATCCCGGGGCACAGCTTTCAGGCGGCAGTCGCGCTCGAGGCGCCAGATCGGCCGGACTTCCGTCGCCAGACCTATTTCTCGGGCTATGGCGAGGGCTGGGGGCTGTACACCGAATGGCTGGGGACAAAGCTGGGGTTGTACGAAACGCCTTATGAAGAATTCGGCCGCCAGACCTTCGAAATGTGGCGCGCGGTGCGGCTGGTGATCGATACCGGCATCCACACCAAGGGCTGGAGCCGGCAGAAGGCGATCGACTATCTGGCGGGTCACACCGCGCTGGCGCAGCGCGATGTCGAGACCGAGGTCGACCGCTATATCTCCTGGCCCGCGCAGGCGCTCGCCTACAAGCTGGGTGAGCTTGCGCTGCGCAAGATGCGCGCCAAGGCCGAGGCGGAGCTTGGCGCCGGGTTCGACCAGCGGCCGTTCCACGATACCTTCCTCAATCTGGGCTCGGTGCCGCTGCCGGTGATGGAGGCCAAGATGGAAGAGTTCATCGCGCGGGAGAAGGCCAGGCTGGCCAAGACCGGCAAGCCACGCAGCTGACCCTTATTCGTCGCCGTAGATCGCGACGCTCCTGCTGCCGTCGCTGCTCGCCATGCCGCGGTACATTCCCGGGGTATCGAAGCTGTAGCCCTGATGGCCCCAGGGGGTGAGGTAGATGATCCCGCCCGAACCGCCCAGCGCGCCCATTTCGCCGATCACCGCATCGGCGATGGCCTGCACCTCCTCGGCGGTGAGCGCTGCTGCGATCAGCCTGGCCTGCGCCGCGGCGTCGAGCCGGGTGCCGCCGCGCTCGGCTTCCTGCGTCAGGAATTCTGCACGCGCCTCGGCCTTCATCCGGATGCGGGTGCAGATTTCGTGCGCCACGCCGACGCGGATGAAGAATTCGCCCGCGCCGGTGGCGGAGATCGCGCACGCGCGGTCATCGGCATAGGTGCCCGCGCCGATCAGCGGGGAATCGCCGATGCGGCCATAACGCTTGCCGGTCAGGCCGCCGGTCGAGGTGCCCGCCGCGACATGGCCCTGCGCATCGCGCGCGACCGCGCCGACGGTGCCGTATTTCAGATCGACATCGAACCAGCCGACCTTCTTCGCCTTGAGCTCCTCCAGCTGGCGCTTGCGCTCGGGCGTGCCGAAATAGGCGTTGTCGACCTGCTCGAGCCCCTGTTCCTTGGAGAAGCGGTCCGCGCCTTCGCCCGAAAGCAGCACGTGCGGGCTTTCCTCCATCACCTTGCGCGCGAGCAGGATGGGATTGCGGGTGTGGTGCGCGCGGGCGATTGCGCCGGCCTTGCGATCGATACCCTGCATGACCGCGGCGTCGAGCTCGTTGGTGCCTTCATAGGTGAACACCGCGCCGTGCCCGGCGTTGAAATTGGGGTCGTCCTCCAGCACCAGGATCGCTGCCTGAACCGCGTCCAGGGCTGCGCCGCCGCTCTGCAGCACGGCCGATCCGGCTTCGAGCGCCTTGTCGAGCGCGCTGCGCACCGCGGCGTCGGTCTCGGGCGAGACACGCGAGCGTTCGAGAATTCCGGCGCCGCCATGGATGACCAGCGACCAGCCCGGCTCTGCGGTGGTTTCGGGCTTGGCGGAGGCGGGGGCGGCAGACGACATCAACAGGGCTCCAAGCAACAGGATCAGGCGCATATTCAGCTTCCCAGGTCCAAGGCGAACGACAAGGCCGGGCGATTAAAGACCTTTGGACGGTCACGCAAACTTTGAGTGGAAACCGCAGCTGTGCTGTCGCAATGTCTCACCGGGGCAAAGGTTCCGCTGCAAGGGGAAGCAGGCATGGATCAGACGATCACGATCGAACAGGATGATCTGAGCGGCGAGGATATCGTCGCATTGCTGCGCTATCATCTCGACCAGATGCAGCTGCATTCGCCGATCTGCTCGGTGCATGCCTTTCCGGTCGAACGGCTGCGCGCAGGTGATGTGACCTTCTACGCGCTGCGCGTCGATGGGCGGCTCGCCGGGTGCGGCGCGCTCAAGCAGATCGATTCCGGCCATGGCGAATTGAAGTCGATGCGAACCGATCCTGCATTCCTGCGGCGCGGTCTGGGCGAGGCGATGCTGGTGCATCTGATCGCCGAGGCACGCGCGCGCGGTTATTCGCGGCTCAGCCTCGAAACCGGCCTGCCCGAGCCCTTCCACCCGGCGCACGCATTGTACCGCAAGCATGGCTTCGCGCGATGTGCGCCCTTTGGCGACTATAGCGAAGACCCGTTCAGCATGTGCATGACGCGCACGCTCTGAGCCCGGTCAGCGCACCACCGTGACCTCGGCGGTCCACACCCGCGGCCATTCCCACACGCCGCGGCACTCGCCCATTTCGTGCTTTTCGCTGAGGCGGAACATCTCTCCATCCCAGACATAGCTGCTGGCGACGCCGCAATCGCCGATGCCGCGACCCTTCGCGCGATCATAAAGCGTACCGGTCTCTGGCGTGAAATCGGCGTTGACCACCTGCGGCACCTGATCATCGCCGCCCCAGCCGGTGGGGCTGTCGAACCTGGCGGCGGCAAATTCCCATCCGGCATTGGGGTCTTCCATGGGCCTGGTGGCGACCATGACCGCCGATCCGAAATTGTACGCACCCGAATCGCAGGCGATCAGCACCAGGGCCATGTCCAGCCCGCCGCGCTGGCCGAGCGGATGCACCGTGTCTTCCACCCCCTCCATCCGGTATTCGCACCCGGTTTCGGCGATGATCTCAGGGTACCGCTTGAGGTCGGGAAGCTCGGTGAGCTTCGAGGCGGCGCGCGCGGTCAGCTGCGGCAGCGCAGGGGGCAGGGCGGTGTCGGGCTTCGCACCGGTGGCGATGACCGCGCCGAGCGTGCCCGCGCGCTGCTGCACCGCATCGATATAGCGCAGCGCTGCGGAGGACCCGGCGAGCGACAATGCCACCGACTTGCCATCGGACAGGACAAGCGCCGCCTTGCTGCCATTGGCGAGCATGCGGGCGATCGCGAGGGACTGTGCCTCGTCCAGCCAGGTGTCGCCTTCGGTGTCCTGCGTGCCGCCGAGCGCCGCGCGCGCGTCGATCTTCAGCCGTGCCGGGCCGGTCGCCATGTCCTCGGGCGGGCTCAATTTGATCCGGAAGGGCGCGCCGGGTCCGCCTTCGCGCCGGATGCGTACCGCCATCGCGGTGGTGAATTCGCCGCCTTCTTCCGCCAGCGTTCCCGCCTCGCAGGACCACACATTGTCGCAGGCGACATACCAGTCCTTGAAGGTCTTGACCTCGCCGGGGGTCTGATCCGCGGGCGCGGCAGCAACCGTCGCGGCGATGAGCAGGGCGGGCATCAGCATGGGTGTTTCTCGATCCTAGCCAGAGACGGAATCATCGGTTATGCGGCGGGCCTATCCTATTCCAGCGGCACCAGAAAGAGGCACTTATGGACAAAATGGCAGTTATCGGCGCGGGCCAGATGGGCGCGGGCATCGCACAGGTCAGTGCGCAGGCGGGCTATCATGTCTTCCTCTCCGACGTGTCGGTGGAGCTCGCGCAAAAGGGCAAGGCTGGCATCGCCAAGCAGCTGGCGCGTGCGGTCGAAAAGGGCAAAATGGATGCTGCCGACGCCGACGCGGCGCTGGCGCGGATCGAGCCGGTGGGCGATTATGCCAAGATGGCCGAGGCAGGCTTGATCATCGAGGCTGCGACCGAGCGCGAGGACATCAAGCGCACGATCTTCGAGAATGTCGGCAAGGTGCTGGCAAGCGACGCGATCCTCGCCAGCAACACCTCGTCGATCCCGATCACCCGCATGGCCGCCGCCACTGCGGATGCATCGCGATTTGTCGGCGTGCACTTCTTCAACCCGGTGCCCGTCATGGGGCTGATCGAGCTGATCCGCGGGCTTGCGACTTCTGATGCGACGGTCGATTTCGTCCGCGCCTACGCAGAGCGGATCGGCAAGCGCGTGGTGCAGGCCAATGACGCGCCTGGCTTCATCGTCAATCGCATCCTGCTGCCGATGCTCAACGAAGCGTGCTTCGCGCTGGGCGAGGGCGTGGCGACGATTCCAGACATCGACGCCGCGGTGCAGCTCGGGCTCAACCATCCGATGGGCCCGCTGACGCTTGCCGATTTCATCGGGCTGGATACGTGCCTCAGCATCACCCAGGTGCTGCACAGCTCGACCGGCGACCCCAAGTTCCGCCCCGCGCCGTTGCTGGTCAAATATGTCGAGGCCGGCTGGCTGGGTCGCAAGACCAAGCGCGGTTTCTACGATTATTCGGGAGAAACCCCGGTTCCGACGCGTTGATGGTCACCACAGGCTGACAGACTGATAGGCTGACAGGCCCGGCAAAACGCGATATGCTGCGCTTTGCCGGGGCGCGCCGACAGTTCAACTACCGGAGACCGACAATGACCGCCCATCCGCTCAAGATCGATATCGTGTCAGACGTGGTCTGCCCGTGGTGCATCATCGGCTACAAACAGCTTCAAAAGGCGCTCGATATCGTCGGCGATGAGGTCGTACCCGAGATCACCTGGCACCCGTTCGAGCTCAACCCGAAGATGGCGCCCGAGGGCGAGGCGATTTCCGAGCATGTCGCGCGCAAATACGGCGCCAGTGCAGAGCAGAGCGCGGCCAACCGCACGCGGCTGAAGGAAACCGGCGAGCGGCTGGGTTTTGCGTTCAACCATGCCCCTGGCATGCGGATCTACAACACCTTCAAGGCGCACCAATTGCTCACCTGGGCGGGCGACACGCAAGGCTGCGATGCGCAGACACGGCTCAAGCTGGCGCTGTTCGCGGCGTATTTCCAGGACAACCGCGACATCAGCGATGAAGAGGTGCTGCTCGATGTGGTCGCGGACATCGGCCTCGACCCGGACGAGGGTCGCGCGGTGCTCAACGATCCCGACAACGAAGCCGAAGTCCGCGCGCATCTCGACCACTGGATCGAACAGGGCATCAGCGGCGTTCCCGCGATCATCTTCGACGGCAAGTATCTGGTCCCCGGCGCGCAGGAGGCCGAGACCTTCGTCAACGTGATCCGCAAGGTGCGGGAGAAGGCATTGGCTTGAGAAGGTAAGCACGGTCGTTCAGTCGCGGGTTCAAACTCACATCCGCTCAGCCTGAGCCTGTCGAAGGCCCCGCGCCCACCCTATCCGAATTGCGATCGGTTTCGCGCAAGGCTCGAAATCAAGTCCCAGTCGCCCGCAATCAACGCTTCCTTCTTGGCACGAGACCAGCCCTTGATCTGCTGCTCGACCCAAAAGGCGTCTTCACGCGACCCAAAGCCCTCCGACCAAACCAACGTCACCGGAAGCCGCTTTGCGGTGTATCCACCAAGTGCGCCAGCCTGATGTTGGGAGAAACGGTGCTCGAGATCATCGGTGTGCCCGGCATAATAGCTGCCATCGTTGCATCGCAGGAGGTACGCGTAAAAGGCCATGTCTTATACGCTAGCGTCTTCGCGGGGCCTTCGACAAGCTCAGGCTGAGCGGGGTTGGGTGCAAAGACGGCGGATTAGGGAGCCGGCTGAGCGGTTCACTCAAACCAGCCCCAATCGCGCCAACTCCCCCAGCATTTCCGCTGGCATCAGGTCGGCGGCGTCCATGCCCTCGCCCAGGTCTGCGGGCGCATCTGCAGGTTCGAGATAGCGCCAGCCCTGGTGCGCGCGGCGGGGGATGGACTGTACTGCGATCAGCTTTGGCTCGACCCTGATCCAGTAGCGTCCCTGACCGTTGTCCATGAAGCCCAGCAACGGGCTGCGGCCGATGATCGCCTTGTTGAAGATCCAGTAGAGCGAACCGCCCGCCATCTCCTCGTGGCGCTTGGGCATGTAGCGCGTGGTCAGCCGCGCCTCGCCCAGCGGGGCGTGGCTTTCCAGCCACTGCCGCAGCGATGCTGCGCTCTGCGCGCCGAACGCGATCTTGGTCATGCTGAGCGCCATCGGGATCAGAAGCTCGCCAGCCCGCTCGCGACCGCCAGGCCCAGAAACGCCAGAAAGCCCATGGAATCGGTGATCATCGTCACGAATACCGAACTGGCGACCGCAGGGTCCTGTTCCAGCCGGTCGAGCGTGACCGGCACGATCACGCCCGCCATGCCGGCGATGATGATGTTGACCAGGATGGCAAGCGCGATCACCCCGCCCAGCATCGCATCGGCAAAGACGAGCGCGGTGCCCACGCCGGTGAGCACCGCGACGGTGGCACCGTTGAGCACCGCAATGCGCAGTTCGCGGGCAATGATGCGGCGGGTGTTCGATTGCGTCAGCTGGTTCATCGCCAGCGCGCGCACCGCGACCGCCATCGTCTGCGTGCCGGCATTGCCGCCGACCGAAGCGACGATCGGCATCAGCACGGCCAGCGCCACAAGTTGCTCGATCGCGCCGCCGAACAGCGCGATGATGCTGCTGGCGACCAAGGCTGTGCCCAGATTGGCGATCAGCCAGCGCACGCGGCTGCTGTAGGACTGGCGGATCGGCTCGTTGATGTCGCCATCGCCCGCGCCCGACATCCGCAGGATATCCTCGCCCGCTTCTTCCTGGACGATGTGGATGATGTCATCGACCGTGATCTGCCCGACAAGGCGTCCCGCGCCATCGATGACGGCGGCGGAAATCAGCGCATATTTCTGGAAGCGCAGCGCGACCTCTTCCTGGTCCATGTCGGTTGGAATCAGTGTCTGGTCGCGCTTCATCACGTCAGCGAGAGCGATGTGCCGCGGGGTGCGCAGGATCCAGCTCAGCTGGCAGGTGCCGACCGGGCGGTGCTGCGGATCGACGATGAAGATTTCCCAGAACTCGGTGGTGAGATCGGCATGTTCGCGCAGATAATCGATCAGCTGGCCGACGTTCATGTGCTCAGGCACCGCGACCAGATCGCGCTGCATCAGTCGGCCTGCGGATTCCTCGGGGAAGGAGAGCGCATCGACGATCGCGGCGCGGTCTGCAGGTTCGAGTTCGGCCAGCACCGCGCGCTGATCGGCCTCCTCCATCTCCTCGATGATCGCCACCGCGTCATCGGTTTCCAGCTGCCCGGCGAGCTCCGCCACCTGCGCGGCAGGCAGCGCGTCGATCACGTCATCGCGGACATAATCGTTGAGTTCGGTGAGCACGTCTGCGCCCAGCAGATCGGTGATCGCCCGCGCCAGCGGCCCGCGATACTCGCGCTCCACCAGCTCGAAAAGATCGGCGATGTCGGCGGGGTGCAGCGGCTCGACCAGATCATAGGCGGCCTCGTCGTCGCCTTCGTCGAGCGCATCGCACACCTGGCTGACAAAGCCCGGCAGCAGGCGGTTGTCCTCGTCCAGGCTGGTGCTGGCATCCATGGCATCATGGGGTGCATGATCGTGGAGCTGGGCGTCGGATGGGTCGGTCATGGCCTGCTCCTTTCTGTGGGAATGGGGGTATCCCGCGCGCGGGAATCACCGAGTGTGTGGCGGTTCGCACCTGCAAAAGCAATCCCGATGCGGCGGGTGTCGCCGGGGGTGACATTCGCCTGCGCGTCGCTATATCGGCGGCAGCATTTCTCGTGCCACCAAATCCCTCTCATGCCATCAAAGGACTGCATATGACCGCTGAGACGCTTACCTTTCACATCCAGGACGGCGGCGATGTCGTCATCAAGTTGCGCCCTGATCTTGCCCCCGGCCATGTCGAGCGCATCGTCGAACTGGCCAATGAAGGCTTCTACAACGGCGTGAAGTTCCACCGCGTCATCGCGGGCTTCATGGCGCAGGGCGGCTGCCCCAATGGCACCGGTACCGGTGGATCGAAGAAGCCCGATCTCCGCCAAGAATTCAACGACGAGCCGCATGTCGAGGGCGTTTGCTCGATGGCGCGCACGATGGACCCCAACAGCGCCAACAGCCAGTTCTTCATCTGCCTCGATGATGCGCGCTTCCTCGATCGCCAGTACACCGTCTGGGGCCAGGTGACCTCCGGCATGGAACACGTCCACGCGCTGCCCAAGGGCGAACCGCCCGCAAAGCCCGGCGTGATCGCATCGGCAACGGTGGCCTGAGAACATTCCTCCCCGAGCTTGCTCGGGGAGGGGGACCGTTCGCGCCAGCGAAGGGTGGAGGGGTATAGCGCTGACGTTCGCGCAACTGCCCCTCCGTCAGCGCTGCGCGCTGCCACCTCCCCGAGACGAGCTCGGGGAGGATTGAAGGTTCAAATCCCCGCGTCGACCAGCCAGTCGTGGAACAGCCGCACCGCCCGGGTTTCCAGCGCGCGGGGCTTGCACACGAACCAGTAGCTGTAGGGGCTTTCCACCCGGACATCGAACAGCTTTGCCAGCCGGGTGTCGCCCGAGCGGGTGAGATGATCGTCGTGCATGATCGCGATGCCCAGGCCCTGGGCTGCGGCTTCGAGCATCAGCGGCCCGCTGTCGATATGATCGATCGATGCCGGTTGCAGGTCGACCAGCCCCAGCGCATGCTTCCAGGCCTCGAACGATTCCGGCATATCGTTGTGGATCAGGATCGTCTGGCGGTTGAGCAGCTCCAGATCGGGGGTGGACCCCAGGCTCTCCACCAGCTCGGTCGAGGCGATAGCATAGACGTAATTGCGATCGAGCCGCACCGAGTGCAGCGAAGGATCGGGATTTTCCGACAGGATGATCGCGGCATCGAGCGTGTCGCCCAGCCGAGCCTCACCATGGCCCGATGTGTCGACATCGATGTGCAGCAGCGGATAGAGCCTGCGCAGCTCGCCCAGCCGCGGGACCAGCCGCTGGCTGCCGAACAGCGGAAGCATCCCCAGCCGCAGGCGCAGCACCCGGCTGTCATCCATGTGCGCAGCGACCGCGTCGGCCAGCGCATCAATCGCGGGGGCAACGCTGGCAAACAGCGCCTCGCCCGCTTCGTTGAGCTTGAGCTGCTGGTTATGGCGCTTGAACAGTTTCTTGCCGACAAAGTCTTCGAGCCCGCCGATCCGGCGACTCAGCGCCGAGGGCGAGAGCGCCAGCTCGCTGGCCGCGGCCTTGGCCGAGCCGAGTCGCGCGACACGCAAAAATGCCTCGAGAGATCGTAAAGGGGGGAGACGTCGCATGGCCATATCGGCGAGCATTATTGCACTGCAGCGGAAATGTGCAATTGCAAATAGCGAACTTAGTGCGGTTTTCCGTCAGTGGACTTGCATTCTTTGCAATTATCCAAAGTCATTTCGCACTTGCACAATAAGGGTCTCTGACCCATATTGATCATGCCTTTCAGGCATCCTCTCCTAAAAACTTTATCGGGTCAGCCTTCGGGCTGGCCCTTTTTTTTGTCTGCTGAGGCCTGAGGGCGGTGGCGTAACCAATTGTTTCGCGCTTGGCAAACCCTTTGATTTCCTTGCTCTACGCGGCATTAGCCCCGCAAAGGTTCTGCACACGATTGCATTGAATCGCTGTCTAGCGGTGTCAGGGTCGGGTGCGCCGCCTATCGGGTGCGCGCGAATGAAAGGTGATTCGGATTGCGAATCACATCTCGATAATGCGCGTCGCCGGATGGTGCTTGTCGAGATGCTTGCGTATAATCTTGAGATTGCGCGTATTCGACCGCCAGAACATGTCGAACAGGTCGCCCGCAACCGGCACCGCGCCCAGCAGGCTGTCGAAGCCGACATTCGCGGCCATGCGCGCCAGCTGGAATTTGGACATCCCCAGGTTGCGCGCTTCCCACACCATATACAGGCCCATCGCGCCGGTGACGAGATCGCCGACCACCGGGACCAGTCCGAGCGCGAAATCCAGCCCGACCTTGCGGTTGATACCCGGCAAGGTGAAGCTGCGCTCCAGCACCTGCTCCATCATCTCGATGCGCCTGCGGATCGAGGCCGGGTCATTGGCAAGCGCAGCGCCCATGACCTTCAGCTGGGCCGCCTTGATCTGTTCCATCTGTTCAGGCCGGATCGTCTTCATGCTGTCCTCCGCAACCCCTTGCAGCCGCTTATCTGGGGATCGCAACCATGTCCGGCAAGGCGTGCCATCCATCGGCGGTGATGGCAAAGCCGGGGACGTTGCCGCGCACCAGCGAAAAGCGCACCGGAGCCCCCAGCGGGATGTAGATATTGGCGCTGGTCATCGAGAGCTCGGCCTCGGCCATCTGCTGCGCGCGAACCGCCGGATCGCCCGCGCGCTTGGCCTGCGCCAGCAGCACATCGCCGTCCCTGTCGCACACCGGTCGCACGACACAGGCGAGCTGGTTGAGGAACCAGGAGGGCTGGCGATAGCGCGCGACCTCGTCGATCAGCTTCAGGTCGGCCTTGCCGTTGCCCTCTACCAGGCGGCTGTCGATGCCGATGGTGGCCAGATCGCGCTTGAGCCGTCCGAAAACCAGCCGGCTGCCTGGCCCCTTGGGCATCGCGATGCGCAGCACGGGCAGCGTCTCGTTGTCCTGCCGCCAGCGCACGACGCGCGCACGCGCCAGCTCGCGGCGCTGATCGAGTGACAAATCGGCCCAGCGTTCACCCACCAGCGGCGCATACCGATCCAGCCCCAGCGGCACGATCCGCGTCATGGTCTGCCATTCGCGGATGCCCAGCGGGGTCATCAGCGCCTCGCGGTCGATTGCCAGCGCGATCGCCTCGCGATTGGCCGGATCGCCCAGAAATCCGCGGCTTTCTACCACCAGCAGCCCGAACAGCCCGATCACCGGGTCTGCGCGCACGGTGTTGTCGGCGACGGCAGCGGCGCTGAGATAGGGCAGATGCTCGAACCTGCCGCCCAGCACCATGCTGGTTTCCCCCATCGCGAAGCGGGCGATGGCGCGCGCGGCTTTTTCGGTGCGCACCTGCAGCGGACGCACCGGGGGACGAAACTCGCCTTCGACCAGATCGTCGGCGCGCTCGGTCAGCACCGTCCAGTATTGCTGCCGATCGGCGACCAGCGGGCCCGAGCCCCGCCCGCTTCGGCGGATGCCAAGTTCGGGCAGAGCCAGGATGCGCAGCAGATCGGGCTGCGGGGCGAGCAGGCGGATCTCGATCACCCGTCCGGTCATCGATCTGATATCGCGCACCTCGGTGGTATCCGCGCCGATCGCGGTGCGGCTTTCGATCTGCAGCCGGCGGCGCAATGCCGCCGCGACATGTTCGGAGGTCACCGTATCGCCGTTCTCCCAGCGCGCGTTGCGCAGGCGGAAGATATAACTCAGGCCGTCATCGGTGACGATCCAGCGTTCGGCGAGCGCGGGAACGATGTTGCCCAGCGAATCGAGCCGGACCAGCCCCTGCGATGTCGCCGCGCGCAGATATTCCGCGGCCGGCGCAAGCTCGGCGGCGTCGAGATTGTTCACTGGCGAGGGGTCGATGATCGAAATGCCCAGCGGCGAGCTGTCCGATCCGCTGCACGCGGCCAGCACGAGCACTGCAGCGATGCTGCAAGACCGCCAAGTCCTTGCCAGAACGCGTGTCATTGTCCGCCTTTCAACCCGGTGCCGCTGCCGATGGCGATAGCAGGGCCGCGGCGAAGCGACAACGCGGCGCTGGGGTGGACGTTGCCGGGATTGTCGATCCAGCCGGTCACGCGGGGCGCGACCAGCGCGCCGCTGCGATAATACCACAAGGGGATGATAGGCATGGTTTCCAGCAGCCGCGCCTCGGCGGCGCGCATCGCGGCCAGCCGCGCCGGCGGATCGGCGGTGGCCATCGCTGTATCGAGCAGCGCATCGAACACCGGATCGGCATGGCCCGAATAATTGACCTCGCCCGAGTCCGACCGGTGAACGCCAAGAAAGTTCTCCGGCGCGGGCAGATCGGCGATCCAGCCCGAGCGCGCCATCTGGAAGTCCCCGCGGCGCATCGCGGCAAAATGCAGCGCAGGTTCGCTGTTGAGGATGCTCGCCTCGACCCCCAGCGGCTTCCACATCGCCGCCAGGGCTACGGCCATACGGCGGTGTTCAGCCGAGGAGTTGATCCGGATTTCGAAACGCAGCGGTTGTGCAGGGGAAAAGCCCGCCGCCGCGATCAGCCGCCGCGCCTCGCGCTGGCGCTGTGCAAGCGGCCAGGCCGCCCAGTCCGGCTGCACCGCTGCACCTCCGGCGAGCGCGGGCGGCACGATCGCATAGGCAGGTGCGTTGCCCATCGGCAGCAGCGCGCGCGCGATCCATTCGCGGTCCACCGCCATGCTCAGCCCCTTGCGCACCCGCGCGTCGTCGAACGGCGGCTTGCGGGTGTTGAGCGTGAAGTAATAGCTGCCCAGATAATCGCCGGTGCGCACCGCTTGCGGCCTTTGCGCGACCAGCCAGCCATGGCGGCTCTGCGGAAAGTCGCCCGAGATATCGGCATCGCCCGCCAAGAACAGCCGCATCCCGGCGAGCGCATCGTCCACCGGCTTCCACACCACCATGGCGATCGGCGCGCGTCCGCCGTGCCAGCGCGGGTTTCGCTCCATCACCAGCCGGTCGTTGAGCCGCCAGTCGCGGGTGCGATAGGGACCCGAGGTGACCAGCGGGCGTTCGGCAGTCCAGTCGCCATGCGCGCCACCAGTCCGGTGCAGCGGCAGCGCGGCCATCGCCGGGTGCGCCAGCAGGGCAGGGATTTGCGGGAAGGGGGCGTTGAGCGTCACGATCACCACGCCATCGCCATCTGCCCTCAGGTCAGCGATCGCCGCGAACAGCGCCGTGTGCGGCGATCCGGTGGCAGGATCGTTCAGCCGCCGCCACCCCGCCACGAACACCCCGGCGGTGATCGCAGAGCCATCCGAAAAGCGCAGCCCGTCGCGTAGCGTAAACCGCCAGACCCGGCCGTCAGCCGAGACGGTCCAGTCGCGCGCAAGCCCTGCTACCGCGCGGCCCGCACCATTGAATCGGGTCAGCCCTTCGAACTGGTCCGCCGCCACTCGCAGCGAGGCGATGTCGGAATAAACCTGCGGGTCCAGTCCGCGGATCTCGGAATCGGTCAGCCGGACCAGTCGGTCTGGTCCGGGCGTGCTGTCCGATGCCGCAGGCCCGGCATGGCAGGCGGATAGCAGGAGAACGAGGAAGGCAAGCACGGACAGGCGCATGGGTCATGCTTTGCCCGCAATCGGCGCTCCGGGGAAGGGGCATGCCGCCTGCGAGCCCAACCGATACGGGCAAGCCAGTAAACTTGCCCCGAGCGAGGGAACGGATCACCCGCTTGCTTCGTCCTTGCATCATCCAGGAAGCGAGGAACACCATGACGATAATGAAAACGAAAGGCTGGGCCATCGGCGCAGCAATGGCGGTAGCCACCGTGGTCAGCGGTTGTGCAGGATCGGGTTTTGGCGACCGCGGAGTCAATCCCTACAGCCGCTACGATTATAACCGTCCCGACCCCTCTTACGGCGGCTACGATGCCGGACGCTATTATCGTGATGACCGGCGCTATCGCGAGCGCCGCCTGAGCCGCAACGACCGCGTCTATCGGGGCCAGGATGGCCGCTATTACTGCCGCCGCTCCGATGGCACCACCGGTCTGATCGTCGGCGGCATCGCAGGCGGCGTGCTGGGCAACGTGATCGCACCCGGCGGTTCCGACACCCTCGGCACGATCCTGGGCGCTCTTGGTGGCGCGGCCGCTGGCCGGGCGATCGATCGCAACGGCGCACGCTGCCGCTGAGGAGCGCAAGCTCTACCGACACAAAAAAGCGCCCCGGTTTTCCCCGAGGCGCTTTTTTTTGTCCGATATGCCGGCAGATTACCAGCTGTAATACATGTCGAATTCGACCGGCGAGGGGGTCGTTTCCCAGCGCGTCACTTCGGCCCACTTCATCTCGATATAGGCTTCGATCTGGTCCTTGAGGAACACGTCGCCCTTGAGCAGGAAGTCGTGATCGGCGATCAGCGCGTCGAGCGCTTCGCGCAGGGACGCACAGACGGTCGGCACTTCCTTCAGCTCTTCGGGCGGCAGGTCGTACAGGTTCTTGTCCATCGCCTCGCCGGGATGGATCTTGTTCTGGATGCCGTCGAGACCCGCCATCAGCAGCGCCGAATAGCACAGATACGGGTTGGCCATCGCGTCTGGGAAACGGAATTCCACGCGCTTGGCCTTTTCGCCGGTGCCATAGGGAATGCGGCACGATGCCGAGCGGTTACGGCTCGAATACGCCAGCAGCACCGGTGCCTCGAAGCCCGGCACCAGCCGCTTGTAGCTGTTGGTGGTCGGGTTGGTGAAGGCGTTGAGCGCCTTGGCGTGCTTGATCACGCCACCGATGAAGTACAGGCACATGTCAGAAAGACCCGCATAGCCGTTGCCAGCGAACAGCGGCTTGCCTTCCTTCCAGATCGAGATGTGGGTGTGCATGCCCGATCCGTTGTCCTGCTTGATCGGCTTAGGCATGAACGTTGCCGTCTTGCCATAGGCCTGCGCGACCATGTGGACGACATATTTGTAGATCTGCATGCGGTCGGCGGTCTGGGTCAGCGTGCCGAAGGTGAGGCCGAGCTCATGCTGCGCGGCGGCGACTTCGTGGTGGTGCTTGTCGCAGGGCAGGCCCATTTCAAGCATGGTGCTGACCATCTCGGCGCGGATGTCGACGACGCTGTCGACCGGTGCAACCGGGAAATAGCCGCCCTTGGCGCGCGGACGGTGGCCCAGGTTGCCGCTTTCATACGCGCGGCCCGAGTTGGTGGGCAGTTCGATATCATCGATCGAGAACATCGATCCGGCATAGCCATCCGAAAAGCGCACATCGTCGAACATGAAGAACTCGGCTTCGGGGCCGACATAGACGGTGTCGCCGATGCCGGTCGACTGCAGATAGGCTTCGGCGCGCTTTGCGGTGCTGCGCGGATCGCGGGCATACAGCTCGCCGGTACCGGGCTCGACGATGTCGCAGAACAGGATCAGCATCGGATCGGCAGAGAACGGATCGATGTACGCCGCGTCCATGTCGGGGCGCAGGATCATGTCGGATTCGTTGATCGCCTTCCAGCCTTCGATCGACGATCCGTCGAACATCAGGCCGTCTTCGAGCTCATCCTCGCCAATCACCCCGGCGCACATCGTGAGGTGCTGCCACTTGCCCTTGGGATCGGTGAAGCGGACATCGACCCACTCGATCTCGTTTTCCTTGATCATTGCCAGAATGTCTTTGGCGGTTTTTGCCATCTTAGCTTTCCCTCTTCATGAAATCCGGTCCGGGCCTGTTGCCGGGCCCCCCTTTGGTGAAACTGACGTGTGTTCTTGCAGCCTTGCCGAGGCAGGCCTCTCCTTGGATCGCGCGCTGTTGTTCAGACCGCGTCGTTATCGCGTTCTCCCGTGCGGATGCGCAGAGCCGTTTCCACCGGGATCACGAAAATCTTGCCGTCGCCGATGCGTCCGGTCTGTGCGGCAGCCGCGATCGCCTCGACCACGCGGTCGGCCAGCGCATCGTCAACCACCACTTCCAGCTTCACCTTGGGCAGGAAATCGACGATGTATTCGGCACCGCGGTACAGCTCGGTATGCCCCTTTTGCCGCCCGAAGCCCTTGGCCTCGGTCACGGTGATGCCGGACACGCCTACTTCGTGCAGCGCTTCCTTCACTTCGTCGAGCTTGAAGGGTTTGATGATCGCTTCGATCTTTTTCATGTGGTCCTGATCATCCTGTGCTCGGCCACCCCGCCCTGACGGCGCGGTGCTGATGGGAAAGAACGGCGCGGGTTGCCCAGCACCGCCATGACATTGTGCAGGCAAGCCGGGCGGGCGCAGCGCGCCTCTCCCGAATCCCCCCTTGCATGCTACCAAACAATTAACGTGCCAAGACGCAAACCGCTACAATTGCTTGGCCGCATCGCAACATTATTGCGGCGGATGATGGAAATGCGGGCACGCGATATCGCGTCTGCCTATATTTTGAGCAAGTGATATGCTCGCTGGAGGCGTGCGAAGCGCGGCAGGGCCCGCTACGGCGCGCCTCAATATGGCGGGCGGTCGAGGCCAGCCAGGCTCTTGGTGAAGATTTCGCAGCCGGTTTCGGTGATGCCGATCGAGTGTTCGAACTGCGCCGAAAGCGAGCGGTCGCGGGTGACCGCCGTCCAGCCATCCTCCAGCATCTTCACCGCGGGCTTGCCGATGTTGATCATCGGCTCGATGGTGAAGAACATGCCGGGCTTGAGCTCGGGGCCGGTGCCGGGGCGCCCTGCATGGACGACCTCGGGAGCGTCGTGGAACAGCCGGCCCAGGCCATGGCCGCAGAAATCGCGGACCACGCCGTAGCGGTGCTTTTCGGCGAACGACTGGATGGCGTGCGCGACGTCGCCCATCGTGTTGCCGGGGCGCGCCTGCTCGATGCCCAGCATCAGGCACTCATAGGTCACATCGACCAGCCGCCGCGCCTTAACCCCGACCTCGCCGATCAGGAACATGCGGCTGGTATCGCCGTGCCAGCCATCGAGGATCGGGGTGACGTCGATGTTGATGATGTCGCCGTCCTTGAGCTTGCGGTCGGCGGGAATGCCATGGCACACGACATGGTTGATCGAGGTGCAGCAGCTGTGAGTAAAGCCGCGATAGCCGAGCGTGGCCGGGATTCCGCCGCCCGCCAGCATCAGTTCGCGCGCCTTGGCGTCGATCTCTGCGGTGGTGACGCCTTCGCTGACGAACGTCGTCAACTCGTCCAGCACACGCGCGGCAAGCTGTCCAGCCTTGCGCATGCCCTCGAAGCCCTCGGGACCGTGCAGCTTGATGGTGCCATCGCGCATCGGCGTATCGGCGTTGGTGACGGTGACATACTGGTTCATGGTGATTCCATATAGGGGAGGGGCGGTCATTTTGCGACCCTGGATTGTAGCGGACTTAGTCCATTGACTTAGTCCGGTCAATGGACTAACCTTCGCATCATGACCAGCATCGTCAATGTCCACGACGCCAAGACGCATTTTTCCAAGCTGCTCGACCGCGCGCATGCGGGCGAGGAGATCATCCTCGCCAAGGCGGGCAAGCCCTATGCGCGGCTGGTTCCGCTCGAAAAGCCCAAGGTCGAGCGGCGGCCGGGTCGGCTGAAGCTGAAGACGCCAATACCTGACGGCTTTTTCTTTGATCCGTTGCCCGAGGAAGAGCTCCAGGCCTGGGAATGACCGACTATCTGTTCGACACGCATGCGCTTGTCTGGTGGTGGACCGGCGACAAAGCCTTGCCTGGCGCAGTCTCCCGGGAAATCAGTGACGAAAGCAATACAGTCTTTGTCAGCGCTGTCTCCGCTTGGGAGATTGCGACCAAGTGCCGTATCGGCAAATGGCAGGCAGCTGTGCCGGTTTTCGAGAACTTTGAAGAGCTTGCAGGTGCCGACGGGTTTATCGAGTTGAGCGTTTCGGTTGCCAATGGCCTGCTCGCCGGATCGCTTCCCGGAGATCATCGCGACCCCTTCGACCGGATGATCGCAGCGCAGGCGATCCATGACGAGCTGGTCGTGATCACCCGCGATCCGGCGCTGGCAGGGCTGGGCTGCGCCACCTTCTGGTCGGAGTGAGGCGCGCCCCGGAACGAACCGCTTGCGCGCTCCACGCCACGCGCTAAACAGCGGCGCATGACAGCAGACGCCCCCGCATCAAGCCCCCGTATCTGGACCGCCGCGCTGATCGTCATCGGCGATGAAATCCTCTCCGGTCGCACCCAGGACAAGAATGTCGCGCAGGTCGCGACCTGGTTGAACGTGCAGGGCATACGGCTGAAAGAGGTGCGGGTGATCGCCGACGACATGGATGCGATCGTCGAGGCGGTGAACCTACTGCGCGCGCGCAACGACTATCTGTTCACCACCGGCGGCATCGGCCCGACGCACGATGACATCACCGTGGATGCGATCGCGCAGGCGCTGGGCGTCGATGTCGTGATCCATCCGGTCGCGCGGGCAATCCTCGACGGCTATTATGCGACGCGCGGCGGGCTGACCGAAGGTCGGTTGCGCATGGCGCGGGTGCCCGATGGCGCGGAACTGATCGAAAACCGCATGTCGGGCGCGCCGGGAATCCGCATCGGCAACCTGTTCCTGATGGCGGGCGTGCCGCACATCACCGCAGGCATGCTCGACGCGCTGACCGGGACGCTGGAGGGCGGCTTGCCGCTGCTGTCGGCAACCTTGGGCTGCTGGGTGGCGGAAAGCGAAGTCGCTGACATGCTGGGCGCCACCGAGCGCGCGCACGAAGGCTGCCAGATCGGCAGCTATCCGTTCTTCCGCGAGGGCAGGGTGGGCGCGAATTTCGTCATCCGCTCCACCGATCAGAGCCAGCTGGACGCATGCGCCAAGGCGCTGGTGTCCGCGCTGGAAGCCACCGGGCGCGAGGTCACGCCCGGCGGGATCTGATCAATCTTCGGGCGCGATCGCGACCTTGAGGCCGTCCAATGCGGCAGTCATCTGGATCTGGCATGACAGGCGCGAGGTGGCGTTGCGATGATCCGAGCTGTCGAGCAGGTCGTCCTCATCCGCGCTGACCGGGGGAAGCTTGTCGGTCCATTCTGCATCGACGTGCACATGGCAGGTCGCGCACGAGCAGCAGCCGCCGCACAATGCGAGCAGTTCGTCAAAGCCATTGTCGCGGATCGCTTCCATCACGGACAGTCCGGTATCGGCCTCGATGGTGCTCTCTTCGCCTGCACGGTTAACGACAATCAGCTTTGGCATGGAAACTCCCCAAGATAATGAGCCAGGCTATGGCCCCCGCAAACGTCGCTGCTATGATCAACCGGGCGCGCGAATGCAAGCGGCGGATGCGAGAGGAACTGCACTTATGGGATTGACCGCCGAGCAACTGAACCACGGTCTCGATACCGTTGCCGCCCGCGAGCCCGCGATCGCGCGTGCGCTGGAGATTGCGGGTTATCCCGAACCCCGTATCCGATCGCGCGGCTATACCACCTTGCTGCGCACCATCGTCGGCCAGCAGGTCAGCGTGGCATCGGCGGCATCGGTGTGGAACAAGCTCGAGGCGGCGCTGGGTGAGGGCTGCGACCCCGATGCGCTGATCGCGGCGGATTTCGATGCGTTGCGAGCCTGCGGCATGTCGCGCCAGAAACAGGGCTATGCCCGTTCGCTCGCCGAACTGGTGGTTACAGGTGCGCTCGATCTGGACAACTTGCCCGCCGACGACGAGGAGGCGATTGCCGAACTGGTGCGGATCAATGGCATCGGGCGCTGGTCGGCGGAGATCTATCTGCTGTTCGCCGAGGGCCGCCCCGACATCTGGCCCGCAGGCGATCTGGCGGTTCAGGCGGGGATCGGGCGCATACTGGCGCTCGACGAACGGCCATCGGAAAAGCTGACCCGCACCCTGGCCGAACCCTGGTCACCGCACCGCGGTGCGATCGCGATCCTCACCTGGCACTGCTACAACAACGCGGCGCTTTGAGGGTGCATCAGCCCTTGAACAGGATGCGCCCGCTGGCGAGCCGTTCGCGGCTCAGCGTGGTGACTTCTTTGAGGAAGCTGGTCGGCTTCTTGAAGAACTTGCTCTTGGGGTTGATCCTCAGCCCTGCAGCCGTTGCCACTTCCGCGATGAAGTGCACGCAATTGGCGGTGTTGAGGTTGTAGCTCTTCTGCTTCTTGTTGCGCCACTTTTCGGTCACCGCCATCACCGCGCGATATTCGGCATCGGTCAGTTCATAGGTGAAATGCGGGTTGGAGCTGGCGATGTACTTGGGCTTGGCATGGCTGATCTCGCCCTGCACCCAGCCGAACAGGATGCTGGGGCCGGTGCTGCTGGCGGTAAAGCCGACATTGGTGTCCACGCTCTCGCCGGTGGAATCGACCTTGCCCTTGAGCGTTGCAAAGGCATGGGGAAACTGGCTGCCCAGTTCGTGGCTGTAGAAGGTGATGGTGACGCTGGCATGGGCGGCGTTGGCCCACAGCATCATCGGGGCGATCAGAAAGGTCAGCAGCAGGCGCTTGAGCATCATCGAGTCTTCCCTTGTGCAGGCGCAGCCAGCGCCCCGTCGAGCCAGGCCGCCGAATCAGCCGGGCTTTGCTTGTTGTCGTCCCTGTCGACGCGATAATTGGCCTCACGCATTTTTTCCACCGGGATTGCGCCGACAAGCGGTTTGAGTGCCTCGACCAGCCGTGCGTCGCGGGCGGCTGAGCGGCTGACCATCAGGATGGCGTCATACGAGGGGATTGCGCCCTTGGGATCATCCAGCACGACAAAGCGGTTGGCGGCGATCCTGCCATCCGACGAGAAGGCCGAGATGATGTCCGCCTCGCCCAGCGAGAGCGCGCGATACATGAAGGTCGGCTCGAACGCCCGCCGGCCTTTGAAGTGCAGCGGATAGGCGGCCTGGACCATCTGCCATTCGGGCCGCTCGAGAAACTCGACATCGGTGCCGAACACGAACTGCGGCGCGACGCGCACCACATCGTCGAGCGAACGCAGGCGCAGCCGCCTCGCGTCATCGGGGCGCACAGCAAAGGCATAGGTGTTCTCGAAGCCCAATGGCCCGACCAGCCGCACGCCATGCTGCGCCTTGGCCCAGCGCGTGATCTCCGCGATCATCTGGGCCTGCGGCTCGGGGTCCTGCCGCTGCATCTCGTTGGTCCAGATGGTGCCGGCATAATCGACATAGACCTGCAGCTCGTCGCTGGCGAGCGCGCGGAACACCACCGCGCTGCCCAAGCCTTCGCGGTATCGCACCGCATAGCCCGCCGCCTCCAGCCGCCGCCCGATCAGCCGCGCGAGAACATATTGCTCCGAAAAGCGCTTGGCGCCGATGGTAACCACCGGCCGGTCGGCCTGCGGCGCGGGCCACAGAGCCGCACCCAGCCCCAAAGCGAGCGCGATCCCCGCCATCCATATGCGCAGGTGCTTGCGCCAGCGGATGCCGCTCTCGATCAGCCCGAGCAGCAGATCGACGCTGATCGCGAGCCCTGCTGCCGCGAGGCACCCGGCGAGCACCAGCGACCAGTTCTGAGTCTGCAGCCCGGCAAAGATGAGATCGCCTAGGCTCGGCTGGCCCACGGTGGTCGAAAGCGTCGCTGCGCCGATCGTCCAGACCGCAGCGGTGCGCACCCCCGCCATGATGGTGGGGGAGGCGAGGGGTGCTTCGACCAGCCACAGTTTCTGCAGCGCGGTCATGCCCACGCCGTCCGCTGCCTCGACCATCGCCGGCTCGACCGAGCGCAGCCCGGTCACCGCGTTGCGCAGGATCGGCAGCAGCGCATAGAGCGTCAGCGCCAGCAGCGAGGGCAGAAAGCCCAGAGGCGAGATCGCATCGCCGAACACTGCCGACAGCGCGAGCAGCAGCGGAAAGAACAGCGCCAGCAGCGCGAGCGCGGGGATGGTCTGGATCAGACTGGCAAAGCCCAATGTCACGCCTGCAACCGTTCGGTTGCGCGCCGATGCGATTGCCAGCGGCAACGCGATCACCAGCGCCAGCCCCAGCGCGGCAAAGCTCAGCTGCACATGCTGGGCGAGCAGATCGAGGATGCGCGGCCAGTCCTGGTTCATGCGGCGGGCCCCGCCGCCCGCATCGCGGTGATCCGTTCCGCCTGCAGCCTCGGCACTGCGACCAAAGCCTCGGCCTCCGGCCCGCAGCGGCCTGCGATCAGCTGGGCAGGCGTGGCGTCCGCGACGATCCGCCCGCTCGCCATCACCCAGATGCGGTCGGCAAACAGCAGCGCCTCGGCCATGTCGTGGGTGACCATGATCGTGGTCAGCCCCAGCTGCTCGTGCAGCGCGCGATACTGCTCGCCCAGCGTTTCGCGCGTCACAGGGTCGAGCGCGCCGAACGGTTCGTCCATCAACATCAGCCCCGGAGCGCCTGCCAGAGCGCGCGCGACGCCTACGCGCTGCTGCTGGCCGCCGGAGAGCTGCTCGGGCAGCCGGGTGGCGAAATCGCGCGGCAGGTCGACCAGATCGAGCAGCGCGGTGACGCGGTCGTCCGGCAGCGGTTTGCCCGAGGCGAGCCGCGAGCCGATACCGATGTTCTGCGCGACGCTCATGTGCGGAAACAGACCGATGTTCTGGAAGACATAGCCGATCGAGCGGCGCAGCTGGTGCAGCTCCTGCTCGGCCACGTCCGCGCCGTCGATTCGCACGCTGCCATGATCGGGCTCGATCAGCCGGTTGACCGTCTTCAGCAGGGTCGATTTGCCCGATCCCGACGATCCGACGATGGCGACGAAGGTGCCGGGCGAAATTGTGGCATCGACGCCAGCGATGGCGACCGTGCCGCCATAGGCCTTGCCGACGCCCTCGAACGCTACGGCAGGGCCGCGCGCGGTGGCGGGCCGGGAGGAAGAGGGTGAGGTCGCCATGCAGAGCTGCTTATAGGCGGCACAAACCGGCGCTGGCTAGCCACTTGCGCGCAGGTAGGGGGCGGCTTAGCGTCGCGCCAAATCCTCCCCCGGCGGGGGGAGGGGGACCACGCAGTGGTGGAGGGGTGTCACCCCCTCGCCATGCGTGACACCCCTCCGTCAGGCCATTCGGCCTGCCACCTCCCCTTGCAGGGGAGGATTGGGGGCAGACATTCCAGGGGAGACCACGCCATGACCGACACCAAGTACATCTTCATCACCGGCGGCGCATCGGGCATCGGGCGCGAGGTGGCGAAGTATTTCGCGCAGCGCGGATGGTTCGTCGGGCTTGCCGATGTCAACATGAAGGGCATGGAAGAGACCGCCGCGATGCTGCCCGCCGGCATGGCGGCGACTTACATGCTCGACGTGCGCAGCCGCGAGCAGTGGACCGCAGCGCTGGAGGCCTTCACCGAGGCCAGCGGCGGCAAGCTCCATGTACTGTTCAACAATGCCGGGGTGGGCATTGGCGGGCTGCTCGAGGAGCACAGCGAGGACGATGTCGAGAAGCTGGTCGACATCAACTTCAAGGGCGTCGTCTATGGCGCGCATATCGGCCACAGATATCTGAAGGCCACTCCCGGATCGTGCCTGCTCAACACCTCGTCGGCGTCGGGCATCTACGGCTCGGCCGGACTGTCTGTCTATTCGGCGACCAAGTTTGCAGTGCGCGGACTGTCCGAGGCGCTCGATATCGAATGGGGCCCGGACAACATCCGCGTGCGCGCACTGCTGCCCAGCTTCATCGACACCCCGCTGCTCGACGGACCGGTCGCGCGTACCAACCAGTCCAGCCGTGACAGCGTGACGGCGGCAGGGCTCGAGATCGCACCGGTGGCAATCGTGGCAGAAGCGGCGTGGGCCGCGGTGCACGATCCCAAGAATGTGCACAGCTATGTCGGACCCACCGCCAAGAAGCTCGCCTTTGCGGCGAAATGGATGCCGGGCTCGATCCGCAAGCGCGGCGGCATCATGGCGCGCAAGCGCGCCGACAGCTGATCTGCGGATTCCAGATACGAAAAGGGCGGCCGATGCGCTGTGCATCGGCCGCCCTGAAACTGTTGATCAGCCAAAGCGGCTGGATCAGGCCGAAACGCGCTCGGCGAGGATCGTCAGACCCTTTTCGTTGACCTCGGCAAAACCGCCTTCAACCGCGATGGTCTCGGGCTGCGACCCTTCGGTCTTGTAGATCGAGACCAGGCCGTCGCGCACGGTCGACATCAGCGGCGCATGGCCCTCGAGCACGCCGAACTCGCCCTCGCTGCCGGGGACGACAACCATGTGCACCGCTTCGGAGCGGACCAGCCGTTCAGGGGTTACGAGTTCAAACTGCAGTGCCATTCAAGAATTCCTCGATGCCCTCTCCCGTTGGGGAGAGGGCAATGTATCAGATTAAGCCGCTTCTGCGAGTGTCTTGGCCTTTTCGACCGCTTCGTCGATGCCGCCGACCATGTAGAAGGCTGCTTCGGGAAGGTGATCGTATTCACCGTCCACCACAGCCTTGAACGAGCGCACGGTGTCTTCGATGGCGACGAACTTGCCGGGGATGCCGGTGAAGACTTCTGCCACGTGGAAAGGCTGCGACAGGAACTTCTGAATCTTGCGCGCGCGGGCGACGGTGAGCTTGTCCTCTTCCGACAGCTCGTCCATCCCCAGAATGGCGATGATGTCCTGCAGCGACTTGTACTTCTGCAGGGTTTCCTGGACGCGGCGGGCGGTGTCGTAATGCTCCTGGCCGACAACGGCTGCGGTCAGCACGCGGCTGGTCGAATCGAGCGGATCCACGGCGGGGTAGATGCCCAGCTCGGAGATTGCGCGGTTCAGCGTGGTCGTTGCGTCCAAGTGAGCGAACGAGGTGGCAGGGGCAGGGTCGGTCAAGTCATCGGCGGGAACGTAGATGGCCTGCACCGAAGTGATCGAACCCTTGTTGGTCGAGGTGATGCGTTCCTGCAGCGCGCCCATGTCGGTCGACAGGGTCGGCTGATAGCCCACTGCCGAAGGAATACGGCCGAGCAGTGCCGACACTTCCGAACCCGCCTGGGTAAAGCGGAAGATGTTGTCGACGAAGAACAGCACGTCCTGGCCTTCCTGGTCGCGGAAATACTCCGCGATGGTCAGGCCCGAGAGAGCGACGCGAGCGCGCGCACCCGGAGGCTCGTTCATCTGGCCGAACACCAGCGCAACCTTGGAACCTTCGCTGGTCGGGTTGCCATCGGCATCCTTGGCGATGACGCCTGCGTCGAGGAATTCGTGGTACAGATCGTTGCCTTCGCGGGTGCGTTCACCCACGCCTGCGAACACCGAGGTGCCGCCATGGCCCTTGGCGATGTTGTTGATCAGTTCCTGAATGAGAACGGTCTTGCCCACGCCGGCACCGCCGAACAGGCCGATCTTGCCGCCCTTGGCATAAGGCGCGATCAGATCGATCACCTTGATGCCGGTCACCAGAATGGCGGTTTCGGTCGACTGATCGACGAAATCGGGAGCCTTTGCGTGGATCGGCGCGAAGTTCTTGGCGTTGACCGGGCCACGCTCGTCGATGGGCTCGCCCACGACGTTGAGGATGCGGCCGAGCGTTTCGGGGCCGACCGGCATGGTGATCTGCGCACCGGTGTCGGTGACTTCCTGGCCACGGGTGAGGCCGTCGGTGCCGTCCATCGCGATGGTGCGGACGGTGTTCTCGCCGAGGTGCTGCGCAACCTCGAGCACCAGCCGGTTGCCGTTGTTGTCGGTGACCAGTGCGTTCAGAATGGCGGGCAGATTGTCTTCAAAGGTCACATCGACGACAGCGCCGATGATCTGGCTGATCTTGCCCACATTATTGGTGATTGCCATAAATATTTCCTACTCGAATCAAGATGTAACTGTTTGAATCACAGTGCTTCGGCACCGGCAATGATTTCGATGAGCTCGGTGGTGATCGCCGCCTGCCGGGTGCGGTTGTAAACGATCGTGAGGTCATTGATCAGCTCGCCCGCGTTGCGGGTCGCATTGTCCATCGCGGTCATCGAGGCACCCTGTTCGGATGCCGCGTTTTCGAGCAGCGCGCCGAAGATCTGCGTCGTGACGTTGCGTGGCAGCAGCTCGGCGAGAATTTCCTCCTCGTCGGGCTCGTATTCCATCGCGGCATCCGTTGCCGCAGCACCCCCTGCGGGGATCGCGACGGGGATAATCTGCTTGCCGATGGGTTCCTGCACCAGCGCCGAGCGGAACTTGGAATAGAACAGATGCGCGACATCGAACTCGCCGCGTTCGTACATCGCGATCAGCTCCGCCGCGATCTCCTGTGCTTCGACGAAGCCCTGGTTCTTGAGCGCGGTCGTATCGAAATAGCGGTCAATCTGCTTGGGATACTCGCGCACGATGACTGCACGGCCCTTGCGACCCACGAGGTAGAAGCGCACGGTCTTGCCAGCCGCTTCGAGCTCACGCGCCTTGATGCGTGCGGCCTTGACGATGTTGGCGTTGAACGCACCACACAGACCGCGGTCCGACGAGGCGACGACGATCAGGTGAACCTGATCCTTGCCGGTGCCTGCCAGCAGCCGAGGGCTGGAATCGCTGATCGCGATCTTGGAACCCAGCGATGCCATCACGCGCTCCAGCCGCTCGGCATAGGGACGCGCAGCTTCCGCCGCCGCCTGCGCCTTGCGCAGCTTGGCGGATGCCACCATCTGCTTGGCCTTGGTGATCTTCTGGGTCGACTTGACCGAGGCGATCCGGCCCTTGAGTTCTTTCAGACTGGCCATGGTGTCCTAACTTCAAACCCTGTTCGGTCTCCCCCGCGAAGGCGGGGGGCCATCTCCTGCCGTTTCACCTCGCGCCACCGGCGGGAGATGGGCCCCTGCCTGCGCAGGGGACCAGCAGTTTATGCAAACGTCTTGGCGAATGCGTCGAGCGCAGCCTTCAGGCTGGCCTTGGCATCGTCGCCCAGATCCTTGGTGTCACGGATCGTGCCGAGCAGGTCGGCGTGATCGGTGCGCAGGAAGCTGAGCATTGCGGCTTCGTATTCGTTGACGCGGTTCACCGGGATGCCATCGAGATAGCCGTTGGTGCCGGCGTAGATCGATGCGGTCTGCTCTTCGAACGGCAGCGGGCTGTACTGGGCCTGCTTGAGCAGCTCGGTCAGACGCGCACCGCGGTTGAGCAGCTTCTGGGTCGAGGCGTCGAGGTCCGAACCGAACTGCGCGAACGCAGCCATTTCGCGATACTGCGCCAGCTCCAGCTTGATCGAGCCCGAAACCTTCTTCATCGCCTTGGTCTGCGCCGCAGACCCCACGCGCGACACCGACAGACCCACGTTGATGGCCGGACGGATGCCCTGATAGAACAGGTTGGTCTCGAGGAAGATCTGGCCGTCGGTGATCGAGATCACGTTGGTCGGAATGTAAGCGGACACGTCGCCCGCCTGGGTTTCGATGATCGGCAGTGCGGTCAGCGAGCCCGAGCCGTTGTCCGAGTTCATCTTCGCGGCGCGTTCCAGCAGACGTGAGTGCAGATAGAACACGTCGCCCGGATATGCTTCGCGGCCCGGAGGACGACGCAGCAGCAGCGACATCTGGCGATAGGCGACGGCCTGCTTCGACAGATCGTCATACACGATCAGGGCGTGCATGCCGTTGTCGCGGAAATATTCGCCCATGGTGCAGCCGGTGTACGGTGCCAGGAACTGCAGCGGAGCAGGCTCCGAAGCGGTCGCGGCGACGACGATGGTATACTCCATCGCGCCCGATTCCTCGAGCTGGCGCACGATCTGCGCGACGGTCGAACGCTTCTGGCCGATCGCGACATAGATGCAGTACAGCTTCTTGCCTTCGTCGGTGCCGGCGTTGGCCTGCTTCTGGTTGATGAAGGTGTCGATCGCGACGGCGGTCTTGCCGGTCTGACGGTCACCGATGATCAGCTCGCGCTGGCCGCGGCCGACGGGGACCAGAGCGTCAATCGCCTTGAGGCCGGTCTGCACGGGTTCGTGCACCGAGGTACGCGGGATGATGCCCGGCGCCTTGGTTTCGACGCGCATGCGCTTTTCGGCGACGATCGGGCCCTTGCCATCGATCGGGTTGCCCAGGCCGTCGACCACGCGGCCGAGCAGGCCCTTGCCGACGGGGACGTCCACGATGGTGCCGGTGCGCTTGACGACATCGCCTTCCTTGATCTCGGAGTCCGAGCCGAAGATCACGACGCCGACATTGTCGGCTTCGAGGTTGAGCGCCATGCCCTGCACGCCGTTCGAGAACTCGACCATTTCACCGGCCTGGACGTTGTCCAGACCGTGGATGCGGGCGATCCCGTCGCCGACGCTGAGCACGCTTCCGACTTCGGATACTTGCGCATCCGTGCCAAAATTGGCGATCTGATCCTTGATAACCTTGGAGATTTCTGCGGCACGAATGTCCATGAGAATGTTAGCCTTTCATCGCTTGGCTGAGCGTGTTGAGACGAGTCTTGATGCTGGAGTCGATCATCTGGCTGCCCATGCGGACAATCAGGCCGCCCAGGATGGACGGATCGACCTTGGCGGTGATCTTGATGCTGTGACCGGCGCGGTCTTTCAGCTGCTTGCGGATTTCGTCGATCTGCGTTTCCGTAAGCGGAAAGGCGGAGGTGACTTCGGCGGTCACTTCACCCCGGTGCGCGGCAACCAGCGTGTCGAACGCCGCGAGGATGTTGGACAGCTGACCCAGACGGCGGTTGTGGGCGAGCACGCCCAGAAGGTTGCCGGTCATGGTATCGAGCTTGAGCGTGCTGCTCAGCGCTTCCACCACCTTTTCGGCGGCGCCGCGGCTGATCGTCTGGCTCTTGGTCATGGCCGCGAAATCGGGCGATTCGTTGAGCGCGGCGCGCAGCGTCGCGACGCTCGCCTCCACGTCGGCAAGCTGCTTGTCGTCGCGGGCCAGCGAAAAGAGAGCGGAGGCGTAACGCCCCGCCAGACTGGCCTGTATCCCGCCGGAAATGTCCACGCGAATGCTTTCCCTTGCCGTGATGTTATTGTTGCAGGCTTGGTTGGAAAGGTCTGACCTCCCCACCTGTCGGCGCGGCGGTTAGCACTCATCATGTTGCATTGCAAGACGGGGACAAACATCGCTGGCCAAAGCTGGCGGCGGCGCAATTTTGGTGGTTTGCGACATTTTGATCAAAGCGTCGTTTACCAAATCTTGGGACCGATCGGGCATTTTACAAATCACGCGAAGTGTCGCCACGCATTCAACGGAACTGCCCGGATCTATGTCGAAAATCGTCAGCATGCGCAGGGATATGCTCCACCGGCTGGCCGGGCTGAGCGTTCATGCCAAGGTGCGCCTGGGGCTGACGGTGATGCTGGGCCTGATGGCGCTGCTTGCCGTGGGCGCGATCGGCGTGGTCGCGATGACGCAATACACCACCAGCCACCTGATTTCGGGGCGAATCCAGCCGACGGTGCGGATGCAGGCGGTAATCGACGGCTATCGGGAATCGCTGGCGATATCGAGCAAGGTGGAATCGGGGGTGATGCCGCCTGCCAGCGGGGTGAGCGCGCTCGATGCGCTCGAGCGCAAGATCAACCGCAACTGGAACAAGCTCGAGGCAAGCGACTTCGCCACGGAGTTCAAGCCGCAGATGGCCGAACTGCGCCACAGCCGCGCGACCGCCGATGCCGCCAAGGCCAAGTTGCGCCGGCTGCTCGAAAACGAGGCGATCGAGGAGATGGACTATTTCATCTCCAACGATCTGCACCGCGGGCTCGACCCGATGCTGATCACCAGCCAGAACGCGATCGACGTCATGCGCCAGCGCGCGGTGGTGCAGCTGGGCTTTCTGCGCAGCGTCTATGTCATCGCGCTGGCGTTCTCCGCGCTGCTCGTGCTTGCCGGAGGGTTTTTCGTCCACTGGTGCGTGCGCTACACCAATCGCGACTTCCTGCTGCCGCTGACCGAGCTGGGGCAATATGCGCTCCCCGAAAATCGCGACGCGGTGGCGGTGCGCGATCTGGGACTGCGGCGCCGCGACGAGATCGGCGCCATCGCGCGCGCCATCCATCGCTCGCACGCCAAGGCGGACCGCGCGCTCAAGGCGGAGAAGGACCGCCAGGCGGCGCAGATGCAGTTGCAGCGCGAGCAGATCGATCGCCAGCAGGAACGCGCACGGCGCGCGCTCGAACTCGACCGGTTGTTCGCCAGCCACGAGGCGCGGTTGTCGGAGCTGTCGGACAATCTGGCGCAGGCCGCTGTCGGCATGCGCGAGGGCGCGCAGATGATGAAGCGCAACGCGGCGCAGGCGCAGGACTACAGCCTGTTCATCGCCGACAACGCGAATCAGGCGGCGCAATCGATGCAGGCCATCGACACCCATGGCCGCAGGCTGCAACAGACCGGCGGCGAGGTGCGCGAACTGGTCGCCGACAGCACCCGCAACATCTATGATGCGCACAACGCCAGCCAGTCGAGCCGCGACACCGCCGACCAGCTTCACGCGGTCGCGGGCGAGATTTCGGACATTCTCTCGCTGATCACCCATATCGCCAAGCAGACCAACCTGCTGGCGCTCAACGCCACGATCGAGGCGGCGCGCGCGGGCGAGGCGGGACGGGGCTTTGCGGTGGTGGCACAGGAGGTCAAGAACCTTGCCAACCAGACCCAGCATGCCGCGGCATCGGTCGAGCAGCGACTGGGGAGCATCGCCAGCATGACCCGCGAGGTCTCCGGCACCATCGTCACGGTCGACGGTCATGTCGCCACGATCCGCCACAATGCCGACCGCATCGACCAGGCGGTTTCCGATCAGCACCGTGCCAGCAGCGACATCCTCAACGCGATCCGCGTGGTGCAGGGCGGCAGCCAGCAAGTGCTGGCACAGATGACCGAGCTCAAGGAGAAATCCTCGCGCGCCAACCTGTCTGCCGACGCACTCAGCCAGACCGCCGAGGACGTCGCGCGCCAGTCGCAGGAGCTGCGCGCGCAGATGCAGCAGCTGGCGCAGGCAGTCCGCTCGGCCTGACGCTTGCGGCTTTGACCGCATGATCCGGGACGCATTGCTCGGGCCCGCTCGATAACTATCGGACAACCCCATCAAGGAGTTGTTCCATGACCTATGCGATTACCGGCCTAGCGCCTTCGTCCTTCTCAGACCTGTTCGCGCTGCCGCAGGCCGAGCTGGCCGCGCGCAATGCCATGCGGGTGGAGGTCACCGCGCACCCGGGCTTTCCGTGCCGGATCAGCCTCGAGGATGCCGCCCTCGGCGAAACCGTGATCCTGCTGCACCATGTCAGCCATGACGCACCCACGCCCTATCGCAGCGCCTACGCCATTTATGTCCGCGATGTCGGCGAAGCAGCAGACTATCGCGACAGCCTGCCGCCGGTGATGCGGGGCCGGGCGCTGGGGCTGCGGGGGTTCGATGCCGAAGGGATGCTTCGCGACGCGCGCCTTGCAGCGCCCGGGCAGGCCGATGCAGCGATCCGGGGCCTGTTCGACAATCCCGCGATCGCCTATATCCACGCGCACAATGCGGCGCATGGCTGCTTCGTGGCGCAGGTCGACAGGGCATGACGATGGATGACACGATCGAAGAGACCGCCGCGTGGGAGGCGGTGCTGCGCCGCGACCGCGGGTTCGACGGCCGCTTCGTCACCGGGGTGCTGACCACCGGGATCTATTGCCGCCCGTCCTGCGCCGCGCGGCATCCGGCGCGGGGCAATGTGTGCTTCTTTGCCGATGGCACGGCGGCGCGCGCGGCGGGCTTGCGCGCGTGCAAGCGCTGCCTCCCCGACGATGTCGCACGCGACGAGGTTGCCGTGCTCAGCGCGATCAAGGCGATCCAGGCGAGCGAGGAACCGCTGGCGCTGGCAGCGCTGGCGGCAGAATGCGGCTATTCGCCCGCGCATTTCCAGCGTGTGTTCACCCGCCACACCGGCCTGTCGCCCGCCGCTTATGCCCGCGCGCTGCGTGAGGAACGGGCGCGTGACGCCCTCAGCCGCGAGCCCCGCGTGGTGGATGCGATCTACGAGGCAGGCTTCAGCGCACCATCGCGCTTTTACGGATCGATGAAAGGACGGATCGGCATGGATCCTTCGGTATGGAAGAACAAGGGTGCGGGCGTCGACATCCACTGGACGCAAAGCCCGACCAGCCTTGGTCTGTTGCTGGTGGCATGGACCGACAAGGGCGTGTGCCGCCTCTCGTTCAACGAGGGGCCCGAAGCGCTCGCCGCACGCTTTCCTGCAGCCACGCTGCACAAGGCGGACACGGAGGCCGCGACGATATTCGGCGGAGTGATCGCCGAGGTCGAAGCCCCTGCAACAGGAGCTTCCATCCCGCTCGATGTGCGGGGGACGGCGTTCCAGGAGGCGGTGTGGAAGGCGCTGTCCGAAATCCCGGCGGGCGAGACTCGCAGCTATGCCCAGATCGCAGCGAGCATCGGCAAGCCCAAGGCAGTGCGCGCGGTGGGCTCGGCCTGCGGGGCCAATCCGGTTGCGGTGCTGATCCCGTGCCACCGCGCGCTGCGCACCGACGGCACGCTGGGCGGCTATGCCTATGGCCTGGAGATCAAGACCGAACTGCTCAAGCGCGAATCGGACTGACGCTCACCGGGCGGGTTCACTTCGTCGCCGGAGCCTTGGCGCTGCAGCTGTAGACCAGGATCTCGTTGGGCTGCGTGGGCAGCGCCTGGCGCAGCGCCTTTTGCATGTCCTCCAGATCGGCCATCGCATCGGCATTGGTGGTGCAGGCGTTGTTCGAATAGCGCGCGCGGATCTTGCGCGCGGTCTGCATCGCGCTCAGCCCCAGCTGGAAATTCTCGGTGCGGAACTCGCGGGTTTCGGGATCGAACCGGTTGATCGATACCGCCTGCTCTTCGTTGGGCACGAACACGCGGGTCCAGCCATCGGTATCGCGGCCATATTGGGTGCGGTCATTGACGCAGCCCGTGGTCGTCCAGCCGATTTCCACGGGCTGCGGGCTGGTGCCGGTGATGCGGCTGCGTTCGGGCACGATCCGGCAGACATACTGGCCATCGGCAGACCCGGTCGCGGCGCCCGGCTTGACGCCCTTGGCCTTGAGCGCGGCGATCGCCATGTCCTCGGCGCCGTCAAAGCCAGGGCGCAGCGCCAGGCCAAGCGCGGCTGCCAGCACGAACGCGCCGCCGATGCCGGCCGCGATCTTGCGCCGGTCCATGTCGCCGCGCTCATGCAGCACGAAGGTCGCGCCGCCCGCCATGCCGGCGAGCACCAGCATCAGCGCGACAAAGGCGATGTGGTTTTCGCGCGCGGCGATGATCGCATGTTCGGCCTCGCGCAGCGCGTTCTCCTCCAGATCGCGCCGCTCGGCCTTCTCCGCCAGTTGGCGCGCGCGCGCGGCCTGCTCCGCCTGCTCGGCGCGCTCGCGCTCCTCGGCGGAAAGTTCTGCGACCGAACGGCAGGGCGTATCGGCAAGGCGGTAGTCCACCTTGGCCGAGCGCAGGAAGGTGAACAGTTCGCGGTTGGAGACCGCAAAGCCATATTCGGCATCGTTGCCATCGGAGAGCGAGCCGAAGCTGTTGACCCCTGCAACGCGGCCGCACAGGTCGACCAGCGGCCCGCCGCTGTTGCCCTTGGCGAGCGCTGCGGTGTGCAGGATGGTATCGAAATCACGCGTCGTGCGTCCGCCGGAGATGACGCCGGGGGTCTTGACCGGGGCCATCGGCGCAACGGTTTCGCGCGCATCGAGCCCCTGAGCGCGATCAACCGCGGCAGGATAGCCGATCGCCATCACCTGCGCGCCATCGTCGAGCGGGGTGGCGAGCAGCGGCAGGCTGGGCAGGCGGCCCTTTTCGACCTCGATCAACGCCAGATCGTTGCGCACCGATAGCGCGACCAGCTTGCCGCCATAGGTGGTGGTGCCTTCGGACGGAATGATTCCGATGCGGATCGACGCATCCTCGCGCATCGGGGCGACCAGATGCGCATTGGTGACGATCTTGTCGGGCGCCACGGCAAAGCCGCTGCCATGGCCGACATAGAAGGTCTCGCCATCCTCTTCGGCGACCAGCACCACGCGCACGACCGAGCGGCTGGCGGCCTGGATATCGTTGGGATCGGCGGAAAGCGGTGCCGCCAGCAGGGCCGCGCAGGCCGCGATGACGAGGGCGAAAAGGCGCATCGGGTTCATGGGGCCCATCTCATAACGGCCACGTCAGACAAAGCTATAGGGATCGACATCGACCGCGACGCGCACCCCTGGCGGCCAGCGCATCGGGTCCAGCCATTGCCGGATGATCCGCTGCATCTCGACATTGCGCCGGGCGTGGACCAGCAGCCGGAAGCGGTGCCGACCGCGCAGCAGCGAAAGCGGCGCAGGGGCGGGGCCATAGACCGCGAACCCATCAAGCTCGGGCGCACTCGCCCCGGTCTGCCGCGCGGCATCGCGCGCCTCGTCATGGTCCTCGGACGAAATGATGATCGCCGCGAGCCGCCCGAACGGGGGGACGTTGGCATCGCGCCGCGCCTGGGTCTCTGCCGCGTAGAACGCCTCGCGATCGCCCTGCACCAGGGCGTCTATCACCGGGGCATCGGGATGGCGGGTCTGCAGGAACACCTCGCCCGGCTTGGCGGCGCGCCCTGCGCGGCCAGAGACCTGCGCGATCTGCTGGAAGGTGCGCTCGCCCGCGCGCAGGTCGCCCCCCTCCAGCCCGATATCGGCATCGATCACGCCGACCAGCGTCAGGTCGGGGAAGTGGTATCCCTTGGTCACCAGCTGGGTGCCGATGATGATATCGATCGCGCGCGCCTCGACCGCCGCGACGAATTCGGCCGCCTTTTCGGGCGACCAGATGGTGTCGGATGTCACGATCGCGCGCCGCGCTTCGGGGAAGATCGCCGCGACCTCGTCGGCGATCCGCTCGACTCCCGGACCGCAGGCGACCAGGCAGTCACTCTCGCCGCATTCGGGGCAGGCGCTGGGCGAAGGTTCGGCATGGCCGCAATGGTGGCAGGCAAGCCGCCCCGATAGCCGGTGATCGACCATCCAGGCGCTGCAATTGGGGCATTTGAACCGGTGTCCGCAGTTGCGGCACAAGGTCAGCGGTGCATAGCCGCGGCGGTTGAGAAACAGCAACGTCTGTTCGCCACGCTCCAATCGTTCGCGCATCGCCTCGAGCAGCGGCGGCGCGATCCACTGGCCACGCGGCGGCGGGTTTTCGGTAAGGTCGATCAGCGCGATTCGCGGCAGCTGCGCGCCGCCATAGCGGTGGGTGAGGGTGAGCGCCTCATAGCGCCCCGCTTCGGCCATCACCCGGCTTTCGAGCGCAGGCGTGGCACTCGACAGCACCACCGGGCAGCCTTCGAACCGCCCGCGCATCACAGCGACATCGCGCGCGTTGTAGCGCACGCCGTCTTCCTGCTTGAAGCTGGTCTCGTGCGCCTCGTCGACGATGATCACTCCCAGGTTCGCATAAGGCAGGAACAAGGCAGAGCGCGCGCCGACGATGATCCGCGCGTCGCCGGTGATGATCGCGTTCCATGCGCGCCGCCGCTCGGTCTGCTTGAGCCCCGAATGCCACGCGACCGGGGTGGTGCCGAAGCGCTTTTCGATCCGGGTGAGGAACGGCTGGGTCAGCGCGATCTCGGGGAGCAGCAGCAGCGTCTGCTTGTCCTGCCGCAGCGCCTGCGCCACCGCCTCGAAATAGACCTCGGTCTTGCCCGATCCGGTCACCCCGTCGAGCAGGAACGGGGTGGGTTCCGCTGCTGCCACCGCCTGCGCCAGCCTCGTCGCGGCCTCGCGCTGTTCGTCGTTGAGTTTGGGCGTGATATGATCGGGGTCGGGGCGCGGATAGGGGCGATCGACGGGCACCTCGACCGCCTCGAACGCGCCCGATTGCACAAGCGAGCGGATCACCCCTTCGGACACCTCGGCCAGCGCAGCCAGCTCGCGCACCGTTGCCTGCGCGCCTTCCAGCGCGTCATACGCCTTCTGCCGCTGCGGGGTCATGCGCACGGGCGCAGATTCGTTAAGCCGGTATTCGGTGATCGCACGGCCCGGGCCCAGCAGCGATCCGCTGGGCAAAGCCATCCGTGCGACGGCGGCGGGCGGGGCGAGGTAATAATCGGCGGTCCAGTCGATCAGGCGGCGCAGCGGCGCGGACAGCGGCGGGATGTCGTGCCGGGCGGCAACCGGGCGCAACCGGCTGGCCTCGACCTCGGTAGCATCGAGCGCGCCTGAGTCCCACACGATCCCGTCGATCCGCCGCGGCCCGAGCGGCACCTGCACCACCGATCCGGCTGGCAGCTCCATGCCCGCAGGCACGCTATAGTCGAGCGGACCGATGGCGGAGTTGAAGAGGAGGACCCGAACGCGATTCATGGTGGGGCCTGCATAGGCGGTGAAGCAGCGTGCGTATAGCTGCGGCCAACTTTCTCCCCTCCCGCAAGCGGGAGGGGAGCGCGCGCGCCCTTATTCGGTTAACCCCATCTGCTCCTCGCGCTATAGCGGCGTCACGAATCGCACCCCATCCAGCCATCCGGAGCCAGCCGCCATGAAATTCTTCGTCGACACTGCAGATACCGCCGATATCGCCGATCTGGCCGCCACCGGACTGCTCGATGGCGTCACCACGAACCCCTCGCTGATCGCCAAGTCGGGCCGTGATTTCCTCGAGGTGACCAGGGAAATCTGCGCTTTGGTCGAAGGGCCGGTGTCGGCAGAGGTCGTCGCGCTCGACCATGAAACGATGATGAAGGAAGCCGAGATCCTGCGCAAGATCGCCGACAATGTCGCGATCAAGGTGCCTTTGACGCTCGACGGCCTGAAGACCTGCAAGAAGCTGACCGACGATGGCACCATGGTCAACGTCACCTTGTGCTTCTCGGCCAACCAGGCGCTGCTCGCGGCCAAGGCCGGCGCGACCTTCATCTCGCCCTTTGTCGGCCGCCACGACGACAACGGCTTCGACGGCATGGCGCTGATCGAGGACATCCGGCTGATCTATGACAATTATGCGTTCGAGACCGAAATCCTCGTCGCGTCGATCCGCCACCCGATCCATGTGCTCGAATCGGCCCGCATCGGCGCCGATGTCGCAACCATGCCGCCCTCTGTGATTCGCAGCCTGTTCAAGCATGTGCTGACCGACAAGGGCATCGAAGGCTTCATGGCCGATTGGGCCAAGACCGGCCAGTCGATCGGCTGAACCAGCTCCCCGGGGCGGCCTGGATCAGGCCGCCTTGGCCGGGCTGTAGCTCGCCAGATAGTCGATCAGCGCTTCGTACGGCATCGGCCGTCCGATCAGATAGCCCTGCGCCTTGTCGCAGCCCATCTGCGCGAGCAGCTGCAGCGTTTCGCTGTCCTCGACGCCTTCGGCCACCACTTCCTCGCCCAGCGAATGCGCCAGCTCGATCGTCGAGTTGACCATGATGCGGTCCGAGCGGCTGGTGACCAGCATCTTGACGAAGCTGCGGTCGATCTTGAGCTCGGTTGCGGGGCAGCGCTTGAGATAATCGAGCGTCGAAAAGCCCGTGCCGTAATCGTCGATCGACAGCTGCAGGCCCAGGCTGCGCAGGTCTTTCAGCTCCTGCATCGCGGCATCGGCGCTGGACATCGCGGCGGTTTCGGTGATCTCCAGGATCAGCCGCTCGGCGGGCAGGCCATGGCGGCGCAGCGTCTGGATCACCATCGGCTTGAGATTGGCATGGCCGATCAGCCGCGGCGAGAGATTGACCGCCATGTCGAAGCGTTGGCCGTTGCTGTTGAGCTTGGCGGCAACCTGGACCGCGCGGTTGAGCACATGATCGGTGAGCTTCTCGATCCGGTCGTGCCGTTCGGCGGCGGTGATGAACTCTTCGGGGTTGATCGGGCCTTTTTCCGGATGCGTCCAGCGCACCAGTGCTTCCGCGCCGCAGATCTCGCCCGACAGCAGGTCGAGCTTGGGCTGGAACGCCACCCAGACCTCGCCATTGTCGATCGCAGCGTCGAGTTCGCCCAGCATCGAGACGCGCCATTCGGTCGCCTCCAGCTTGGTGGGATCATAGACGCGCCAGTGTTCGCCCGCATTCTGCGCTTCCTGGCAGGCGAGCAGCGCGCTCGACATCCGGCTCTGAATGGTGCGGCCCGGATCGGCATCGACCCCGAAGGCGATGTTGAGATCGATCAGGCGGCCCGAGACATTGGCCGGGCTGCGGAAGATCGCGCTCAGTCCCGCGAGCTGATCTCCGACATTGTTGATGCTGGCCGCGGGCATCAGCCACATGAAGATGCCCTCGTCGCCCTGATAGACCTTGCAGCCGCCATTGCCGAGCGTGAGGCGCATGATGATCTGGTCGACCAGCTCCTTCTCGGCGGCCGAGGGCAGCGCGGTGGCGGCTTCGGCATAATTGTGGATTCGTGCGGCGATCAGGCCATCCTGGCTGTCGAGCCCGGCCGCGCGCAGTGCGTTGAGGTTGGGCTGGCCCGAGACTTCGTTGACCATGCCGCGCTCGTCGAAGGTCTGGCGGTGCAGCTTCCAGGCATGGTGCCCCATCGCACCCAGCATCAGCACCAAAGCGGGCATGATGTCGGCATAGCGGCCCAGGCTTTCGAGCAGCAGCGGAAGGCCCACGGCGCATACCGGCAGCGTGGCGATCATCCCCAGCACCAGCTGGATGCGCGATACCCGCATCAGCAGCGCCGATGTCAGGAACGCGACCAGGAAGGGCACCCACCAGCCATAGGTGACCGGCGCGCCATCGAGCAGCGTCTCGGCAGCAAGCGCGGTCACGAACACGCTGGCCGAGGGCCCCTGGCCCGGGACCGCATAGCGGTTGCCGATACCGGTGGCATTGGTGCCGATGATGACATCGCGCCCGCGCAGCTGGTCGAGGCTGGCGCGGTTGTCGAGAACCTCGCCCGCGCTGACATAGGGCAGCGACTTCATGCGCACCGCATAGTCGATCGGGAAGGCCTCGCCGGGCTTGCCGGTCACGCCCGAAATGGCGGACGCGATCGAAGGGATGTCCTGGTTGCCGACCTTGTTGCTGTAGGGCATGTGCCAGGCGACGTTGAACCCGTTGGTGCGGATGTTGGTGTTCACCAAACCGGCAACGGCACGCAGCGCTGCCGGCGGCAGCAGCTGCTCGCCGCTGTTGTCGGCAGCTTCGGGCGCGAAGTTGGCGGCGATGTACACATGGCCGTTCATGCTCGCCATGGCATCGACAAGCTGCGGCAACTGCGGATCGTTGGCGGCGACGTTGATCGGAAAATCGAAGAACACCCGGCGTGCGCCAGCCTGCGACAGGCGGTCGATCATGTCGGCATAGCGCTGGGCCGACCATGGCCAGTCGCCGATCTGCTGCTGGGCGCGGCTGTCGATGCCGACCACGGCGATTTGGCCGGTGGCGTCGTGATCGCGCGCCTTGTTGCGGATCGCGCGGAACATGTCGTCGACGGGTTCGCCGAACTCGGCCAGCCCGAACAGCAACGCGGATACGAGCGACCAGATGAGCAAAATGCGCATCGGACGTGCCGTTTTCCTGCTGTTACGAGTGGCGACTGGTTGCATGTGGTTACTTCCTCGTAAACCGTAATACCGCGCAGAGGGTTACCAAACTGCAAATTTGCCTCGTTCCGAGGGTATTGCGATCCCCCAATTCCAAGGGATTTTCGCAGCTGCAGTCGGTGGCCCTTGCGTCCCCGCTCCGCTCATCGAGCAGGGGTGGGGCAGCGTCACTACCGGTTTGAAAAAATTATATTTTCTCTCCTTCGAAGATGCGCGCCTCGCCACCTTGTGCGGCCATCGCAGCTCCGCTGGCGCAGCGGAAGTCCCGATTTGGCACATTTGCCAGGTGCAGTTAATCTTTCGATTACCGACGTTAGGCGCAGAAAGCCTAATCCGGCTTTGGCAAAACCGGTTGGCTGATATGCTTAATGCGTAAAGGATCCACGCCGCGTCGAATTTGCGGCGGATGGTGCTGGCCCTTCAGGTACCCGGCTGGCGGATCCACTGGCCGCTGTTGCGGTATTCCGGGCGGATCTGGCTGTTGTCGGGCAGGTTGGATCCGCGGAACACGGCATCGCCGCCGCGCCGCACGACGTCGGGGGCATAAGCCGGAGCCTGCACCGCGTTCAGCGAAGGAGCGCTTGCGGGTGCGGCACGGCCCAGACGCTGCGCCTCCAGTGTCACGGCGTTGTCGGCCTCGGCCTTCAGGCGCGCGGCCTCATAGGCCTTGGCCAGCACCAGCGGATCGAGCGGATCGACCGCGCTCGCGAGGATCAAAGTGCTGCGCGGCTTGGGGCCGGGGAACGGCTCTGCGCCCAGATGCGACCGGACAAAGGCCATGCTGCGTCCGGCGGCGCCCTTCCAGCGATAGAAACGGTGTGCGCCGATGGTGCCGATAAAGTCGAGACTGGGCGCCCAATAGGGCGAAACTTCGGTGGTGTGGTAATGCGTCGCGGTGCCCACCGGGCGATAGACATAGCCCGACAGCGCGCGTTCGGCGACCCGGCGCGCGCGCGCCCAATAGACCTGGCTCGGTGCGCGCGCCATGGCACCATCGCAGCTGAAGCTGAACTGGCACCCGGTTGCACGTTCGGATCCCTGATAGACCACGCCGCAGACAGTGTCGGGGTAGCTGGGGTGCATCATCCGGTTGAGCACGACCTGCGCAACCGCCTGCTGCCCGGCATCGGGCTCCATCGCGGCTTCGTAGTAGATGGCGGCGGTGAGGCACTGCAGCGCGCGGGCCTGATCGACCGGCGATCCACGCAGCACCACGCCGCGCACGAATTCGCCACCCGACAGCCCATCGGCAACGTCACCGCTGAGCACGGCAGGCGACGGCTGGACCAGCGATCCGGCATCGTCGAGATAGTAGAACGCAGAGCCAGGGAAGTTTTCGCCCGAATGCTCGAACGGCAATCCCTCGCGCGGCTGATAGCGCGGTGCGGTCGGGCCATCGTCGCCGCGCTGCGCGCGGACGATCTGCGAGGCGCCCAGCGACAGCACCAATGCCAGCGCCAGCCATGCCACCCACTCGCGCAACCCCATCGCGGCGCTGAAACGCTTCATTCCGGTGGGAGCACGAGACATGATGGAGACGCGAATCCTGACAAGAGGTGGTGGGGGGATAGCCCTGAGCATGCCGCCTAGCGCAAATCGGTTACCAAATCTGCGGGCAATTTGCGCTGTCTCTGGACGGGACAGCCGATGTGACAGGAATTAACAATCGGGAAACACGCGAAAAAGCCAGGTTCGGACCGGCGCTTTCAGTAGCGGACAAGGTCATAGGACAGGGTCAGCGCCTGCGGGATCATCCCCAGCTTGACCAGCCGTCCGGCGGTGCGCCAGAAGCCGTGCTTGGTGCCGCCCTCGCGCAGATGCGCCTGCATCAGTTCCAGCCCGCCGCTGGTCATCGCGTCGCGCGAATATTTGACGCTGTCGATCACTTCCAGCCGCATCCGTGCCCCGACACCCTGGGTGCCCAGCACCGCATCGATGGTGTCGAGCGAGGGCAGGGAGGTCGCGCCCTCGAACGGATCGGGCCGCCCGGCGCGGCGCTGCTGCGCGGCGTAGCGGGCGCAGGCCGCGCCGATCGCCTGCACCAGGATGTGCTTTTCGCTCACCTGATCGGGCGAACGGCGATAAAGGAACAGCCGGTCGCGCAGGTTCATCATGTCATGATGCTCGCTGACCCGCAGCCACAGGTCGTAGTCCTCGCAATGGCGGAATGCCGCGCGGTATCCGCCCAGCGCGCGGATGACATCGCGGCGCATCATCACCGAAGGATGGCAGATTCCGCTGGCGACCATCAGCCGCTCGCGAATGTCTTCGGGCTTCTCGGGATGGAAATCGCTGCACGGGAAGTAGGCGCCGTCCGCGTCGAGTTCGTCGGTGTTGGTGCCCAGCACCGCGATCTCGGGCCTTGCAGCCATTTCGGCGAGCTGCACCGCAAAGCGTTCGGGGCGCGACACGTCGTCGCTGTCCATCCGCGCCACCAAAGGTGCGCGTGCCTCGTCGAGCAGCAGGTTGAGGCTGGCGATCAGGCCGCGGTTTTCCTGATGGATCACCCGGATGCGCGAATCCTGCGCGGCGTAGCGGTCGAGAATCGAGGCAGACGCGTCGCTCGAGCCGTCGTTGACGATCAGGAATTCAAAGCGCCCCTCGGTCTGGCCAAGAATGCTCTGGATCGCCTCGGCAACATAGCGCTCGGCGTTGTACACGCTCATCAGCACGGAAATGACAGGCATGTCGGTCTTGTTCATGGCGTGACTGTAATCGTTAATCCGTTGGGTTCGGCGCCTAAATAACGTGAAGTCCCCCGCACGCAAAATGGGTTAACCTATATTTTTCTCGAGCTGCGCCAGCCGGTGCCGGACCAGCCAATAGCCGCCAAGCCCGAACAGCACCCCGCCGATCGCCTGGCCGATCAGCACGCCCGGTGCTCCGGCGACCGCGCTGCCCACCATTGCGAAGGGCAGCACGCCCAGCGTGTTGCGGCCCCAGTTGGTCCAGCTCGACCAGTTGGCGCGGTCCAGATTGTTGAAGCAGGCGTTGGAGATGAACAGCAGGCCGTTGAAGAAGAACAACGGCACGACGATCCAGGCAAAGGCATGGATCAGGTCCATTCCGCCGGTGGGCAGATCGAACACCCAACCGATGCCATCGCTGCCCAGGATCAGCGCGGGCCAGATCAGCAGCGTGAAGCCGGCGGCGAACAGCACCGCGCGATCGATGGTGCCGCGCACCCGGTCGAGCTGGCCCGCGCCGTAATTCTGGCCGATGATCGGGCCGATCGATCCGGAGAGCGAGAACAGCAGGCAGAAGGCCAGCGGGATGATCCGGCCGATCACCGCATAGCTGGCGACCGATGCCTCGCCATATTCGGCGATCAGGCGAAAAGCGATGATCCCGCCGACCGGGGTCGCCAGATTGGTCAGCACCGCAGGCACCATGATCTTGCGGATATCCACCAGATTGGCAGCGAAGCTTTCGCGCGTCGGCATCGCAAAGCCGCCATAATGCCGCAGGATCGGCACGATGCCGGTCACCGCCATCAGCAGGATCGAGATCACGGTCGCCCACGCGGCGCCGACAAAGCCCCAGCCCAGGCCGAACATCAGCAGCGGATCGAAGATCGCGTTGCCTGCCGCCATCGCCAGCGTGGTGTTCATCGCGCGGCGGGCATCGCCATAGGCGCGCAGCAGCCCCGAACAGACCATGCCCACCACGGTGATCGGCCCGAACGGGGCGACGATGCGGATATAGCTGACCGCGGCATCCCTGGCCCTGCCGGTCGCCCCCATCATCTCGACCCATTGCGGCGCGAAGATCCAGAACACCAATGCGATCAGCGCCGCCATGGCGACGCCCAGCATCAGCACTTCGCCCAGCAGCGCACGCGTGGTTTCGCTGCGGCCCATGCCAATGCGGCGGGCGGCGAGCGCGCTGATGGTGATCATCAGCCCGATATTGAGCGAGGAATTGAGGAACAGCAAAGTGCTGGCAAAGCCGATCCCCGCGGTCAGCGACGGGTCGCCCAGCTGCGAGATGAAGAACAGATCGGCGAAATCGACCAGGAACAGCGCGAGCAGGCCGATGCTGGAGGTGAGCGTCATCACCGCAACATGCCGCATCAGGCTGCCGGTGAGGAACTTGCCGGTGCCCACCGACCGTGGGGAAGCAGGCGCGCGTGTCGACGAGGGGCCGCCGCCCGGGGGGGCAGGGGTCAGATCGGCGGACGATGCAGTGGAATCGGAAATGGCGGGTCGTCCGGTTGCGAATGCGGCGCGGGATGGCGCCGGGGCTTCTTGCATATAGGGCATTGCTGCCGATGCAAAAGCCCGTTTCGGTTCGCAACCGGACTTCGTGCCGGTCAGAGGCGCAGGCTCAGGTCGCCGAGCGCGCAATCCAGTCGTCCACCCGGCGCTCCAGGATCGACAGCGGCTGCGATCCCGACGCGATCAGCAGATCGTGAAATCCCTTGATGTCGAACTTGTTGCCCAGCTTGCTTTCGGCGCGCTGGCGCAGCTCGACGATCTTGAGCATCCCCATCTTGTAGCCGGTCGCCTGGCCCGGCAGCGTGATGTAGCGGCGGATTTCCGAGCGCGACCGTTCGATCGGCTGGCGGCCGGTGGTGTTCATGTACGCAACCGCCTCGTCCTCGGTCCAGCCCATCGCATGGATGCCGGTGTCGACCACCAGCCGCGCCGCGCGGAACAGCTCCGCATCCAGCCGCAGGAAATCGGCCGCGATATCGGGGAAGGCGTTCATTTCCTTGCACAACGCCTCGGCATAGAGCGCCCAGCCTTCGCCGAACGCGACATAGCCGGTGACCGCGCGGAACTTGGGCCCGCTGGTCTGGCGCACCTGGATGTCGCCCTGCATGTTGTGCCCGGGGACCGCCTCGTGGCACATCAGCGTGTACATCGCCGCAGGGTCGGGCACGGTTCCGACCAGATGGACATAGGTCTTGGCCGGGCGCGATCCGTCGGGGCTGGGGGCAGAGGCGTGCGCTGCGCCGCCTGCGACTTCGGAGAATGCCGGCTCGCGCACCACCTCGATGCCGTATTTGGGCAGCGAGTTGAAATAGGGCTCGAGCAGCGAGCGGGTGTGCGCGACAAAAGCGTTGGCCGTGGTCAGGTACTCGGTCCGCGCGGCATCGTCATAGGGCCGCGGCGGGTTGAGCCGGGCGCGCTCAGCATAATAGGCGCTGCGGTCCTTGAATCCTGCCTGCTTTGCCAGCGCATCCTGCTCGGCCTCGATCCGCGCGACTTCCGAACGGCCGATGGAGTGGATCTGTTCGGCGGTGTAATCGCTGGTGGTGTTGAGCTTGAGCTCGTTGGCATAATAAGCCGCGCCTTCGGGCAGGGTGATCGCACCGACCTTTCCGCTGGGAGCGTTGGGCAGGCTGGCTCTGGCCCAGGCGACGACCCGGTCATAGGCCGGCTTCAGCGCGACGATCGCCGCGCGCGCTTCGGCCAGCATCGCATCGGCCTCGGCGCGGGGCAACTTGCCGCCCTTGACCAGTGCCTCGGTCTTGGCCTTGACGTCCGCCCACAACGCGGCATCGGGACCATCGCCGAACGGCGCGCCGCTGGTCAGCTTCTCGCTGCCGGTGATGATGGTCTCGATCTGGAACTTCGGCGCGCGGATCCCCGCCGCTTCGCTCGCCTTGGTGCGCGCGATCGCGACATCGAGCACCGCGGGGATGCCGCGCAGCCGGGCGATGTAGTTCTTGAGGTCGGTGGCATCGGCAACCGTGTGCGTGTTGATCAGGAAATCGGGCAGCTGGCTGTGCGCCGAATACAGCCGCGAATAGAAGGGCGGGCGGTACACCCGGTTGGCCTGCTGCATTTCGGCACGTTCGGCCTCGAGCGCCCAGATGTCGTAGTTGACCTGCGCCTCGGGCGAGAGCTTCGCGCGGTCGAACTGCGCCTTCATCCGCGCGACCGAAGCCTTGCGCCAGGCCAGCTGCGCCTCGGCAGCTTCATCGCCGATGTCGTTCCATTGGTCGCCGCCGTCCTTGCGGCCAAGGCGCGTGGCGAGCTGCGGCTGCTGCTTGATCGCTTCTTCGAACTCGGCATCCAGAAACGCAGTCAGCGCGGCATCCTGGTTGGCCTCGGCGGGCTGCGCGGCGATCGCCGGTGCGAGCGCGATCGTGCTGGGTACGGCAAGCGCGATGGCGAGCGCGGATACGGCAAAGCGAATGGTGTGGTGCATGATGGTCCCCGTGGTTAGGCGGCGACCATAAGAGCCTGATCACAAAGGGGGCAAGCGCAGAATGGTGCAAGCGCGACGGTCCGACGGGCCTGGCTGTAGCGCGATGCGCAAATACCCTGCCTGGCGCTTCGCATCAGTCGAGAGGGCTGGCGCCCATGACGTTGCCCGCGGGCAGGTATCGGCACACCAGATAGTCGTCATCCGCGTTGGAAACGACCGCGCAACCGACCTTGCTTGTTCCGCGCCAGATGATCTGGGTATAATGGCCGATGGCACCGAAAGTGCCGTCCGACATCGCATCGCTGATCGATCCGCCGTCATAAAGTTGGCGCTCGTCCACCCAGGAGTTTGCCATCTCGGCAAAGCTGTAGGCATCGTGCGTCCCCATCCACAGGTTTTCGCCCTGCGGGTTCGCGCCGCGAGACGGGGTGCTGTGCGCGAACTGCCGGGTGCGCGAGATCTGCCTGGCGTATTTTTTTGCTTCGGCCGCCAGCGCCGGGCTCCACACCATCGGCCCCAGCCCGACCTGCTGCCGCGCCGCATTGTGCGCTGCCATCATATCGGCCCTCAGCTCGACCGCATGAAGCTCTCCTCGGGCCTCGCCGGTTCCCTCCAGCCCCAATCCCGCCACGCTCACCAGCAGCAGGCACACCGCACCTCGCGCGCTGACCCGCCATGGGTCGCGCCGCGTGTGCGGTACGGGTGAGTGGGGTGCGGAAAGTATGTTCGGGTGCAGGCAAGGCATGGGTCATCTCCACATTGCTGTTCCAACCAGCATCATAGGGCAGTGTACCGCAGCCGCAGGGGTTCGACCCGCATGGAAGCCGGGCTGACAACAGATGAGCGACGCGTCTGGTACAGACGTCAGTGCCCGTTGCAGCCTGGCGTCATGACCATCCGGCAACGGAATTACAGTGCTGGCAATGTCGGGGGGTCGCATCGGGCTGTCAGCACCTGATGCGTACTGTCTTCGGTGTGACAGAATCACAGTCATAAGCAATTTTTGTAGAGATGTCGAATCTATTGTACAGTTAACAATAATGCGCCGCATTAGTGCCGACAATGTACATGGAAACGTTGTAAATACAGTGCTGTATAAAATACAAAGGCCGGATTAAGTTGGTAAATTAACTGTAGGCACCCGCCTGGATTTTACATGTTTACTTGTGATGCGGATTGCCATCGCCCCCTATGGCTAAAGGCAACAGGCTGGAAGCACGCCGCGCGCGCCGGGCAGGCGCAAGGCGTGCGAAAGCGGCGATGCGATGGGCATCGTGCGCAGCCGGATTGCCGGCGCGATCAGGATCATGGAGAAAATATGGTGAGCCCTGCTGGGTTCGAACCAGCGACCTACTGATTAAAAGTCAGTTGCTCTACCGACTGAGCTAAGGGCCCGTAAGGGGTGGCGCAGCGGTGTGGCGCCATCGGATGTCGACCGGTGTGTCCCGGTGCGGCGTCTCCCCTAGTCGGGGAGCCTTGGCGGGTCAAGCCCGCGTGAGCCGGTGCAGAAGCTGGGCGATGCTGCGCCCGGTGACGGGGTCGCGCAGCTGCGGGGCGATCATCGCGGCGGGTTGCAGCACGAAGCGCCTCTCGCGAAAGGCGATGTGCGGGACGATCAGTTCGGGCCGGCGCGAATGCCAGGTGCCGCCCGACCACCAGATGATGTCGAGGTCGAGCGTGCGCACCGACCAGCGCTGGCCGCGCCTGATGCCGAAGCGCGCCTCCAGCGTCTTGAGCAGCGCCAGCAGTTCGTCGGGGGCAAGCTGCGTGCGGATCAGCGCCGCGCTGTTGGCATACATGCGCTGCGAAGCGCCAATCGGGCGCGTGCGGATGGCGGGTGCGAGCACGAGAATATCGACATCCTCGGCGGCCAGAGCCTCCATCGCGGCCTCCAGCACCCGCTCGGGCCGGCCGATGCGGTGGTGCCGCCGGTTCGATCCCAGCGCGATCAGATACTGGGCAAGGCTTGCCTGACGCATGGTCTGCGCCTAGCGCTTGGGCGTGATCAGCGTAAGCCCCATTCCGCACACCGAGCCGCCGCGCGACTGTCCTTTATGCCCAAGGCTGGTGGCGCTGCGCCATGCCTGCCAGGCCGAGCATCCTGACTGGTGGAACGCGCCCGTCGCCGCCTTTGGCGATGCCGATGCTTGGCTGGGGATCATCGGGCTGGCGCCGGGCAAGCACGGGGCGAACCGCACCGGACGGCCGTTTACCGGCGATTATGCGGGCGACCTGCTGTTCGCGACGCTCGCGAAGTTCGGCTTGAGCAACGATCGCTACGAGAGCCATCTCGGCGATGGCCTCGCGCTCAGCGGCGTGGTGATCATCAATTCGGTCAAGTGCCTGCCGCCGCAGAACAGGCCGACGCCGCAGGAGATCAACACCTGCCGCCGCTTCCTCACCGCCCAAATCGCCGCGCTGCCGCGCTTGCGGGTGTTCGTCGCGCTGGGGCGCATCGCGCACGACAGCTTCCTGCGCCACTGGGGCCCGCGCCTCGCCGATCATCCCTTCGGCCACGGCGCGGTCCACGATCTGGGCGAGGGCAGGGTGCTGATCGACAGCTATCACTGCAGCCGGTACAACACGAACACCGGACGGCTGACTGCGAAAATGTTCGAGGATGTGTTCGAAATCGCCTGCCAAGTGCGGGACGAGCGCTTGGCGTGATCCGCGCTGTGTCAGGGATCGGGTCCGGGATGACATTCAAGCGCGTGGAGAGATTGTGGCAATCCGTCCTATAGCGGACCACGGGTTGGGTGTTAGACCACCATGCGTTGCCGCCGGCCGCAGGTGCGGCACTGACCGGTCGTATGTTTCTTGCCCCATGCGCCATAGCGAATTCCGCCAGCCTCGAACACCGATCGCTCCGATCCGCAGACAGTGCAGCGGATCATCCATTCGCGGGACTGGCGCACAGCTTCATCGCGAAATCGTCTGACCCATCCGAACATCAAACGTCCTGCGCCAGCCTTGCGTAAAGCTCGGGCCTGCGGTCGCGGAAGAAGCCCATTCCCGCACGGTGCGTCCGTGCCTGGGCGAGGTCGAGCGTCGCGACCAGCACGCCGGTTTCCTCCGCGCCATATTCCAGCACCTTGTCGCCCCATTCGTTGGTGATGAAGCTGTGGCCGTAAAAGGTCTGGTCGCCCTCGATCCCGATGCGGTTGCTGGCGATCACCGGCATGCAGTTGGAGACCGCATGGCCCTGCATCGCGCGCTGCCACATGCGGCTGGTGTCGAGCGTGCTGTCATACGGTTCGGAGCCGATCGCGGTGGGATAGAACAGCAGTTCCGCCCCCATCAGCGCCATCGCGCGCGCGCATTCGGGGTACCACTGGTCCCAGCAGATGCCGACGCCGATGCGGGTGCCGCACACGTCCCACACCTTGAACCCGGTGTTGCCGGGGCGGAAATAGTATTTCTCCTCATAGCCCGGTCCGTCGGGGATATGGCTCTTGCGATATACGCCGATGATCTCGCCATCGGGATCGATCATCGCCAGCGAGTTGTAGTGATGCGGCCCGTCGCGCTCGAAGAAGCTGGTGGGGATCGCGACCTTGAGCTGGCGGGCGAGCTTTGCCATCGCGCGCACGCTGGGGTGCTCATTCGTGGGACGTGCGAGCGCAAACAGTGCCTCGTCCTCGGTCCGGCAGAAATAGGGCCCCTCGAACAGTTCGGGGGGCAGGATGATATCCGCCCCCTTGTCGGCTGCATGGGCGACCAGATCCGTCACCGCCTCGATATTGTCGGCTTCGCTTGCGCCCAGCGGCAACTGCAGGGCGGCGACGGTGATCTCGGTCATCGTCTTGAGCTTACTTCTTCTTGAACAACAAGGTCATGCGGTCGGATTCGCCGATCGCGGCGTATTTGTCCTTGTCCACGTCCTTGAGCGCATAATTGGGCGGCAGCGTCCAGACGCCCTGCGCGTGGTTGGCCGGGTCCTTCGGGTTGGCGTTGATCTCGCTCTTGCCCGCGAGCACGAAGCCATGCTTTTCGAACATCGCGATCACATCGGCTTCCTTGAGATAGCCCTTGGAGCCATCGACATAGGCCGCAGGCGCATCGGCCTTGGCGCGGTGCTGTTCGACGCCGACCATGCCGCCGGGGGCAAGCATGCCGTGGATCGCGTCAAGCTCGCTGCCCAGGATGCCCGAGCGCTGCAGGTTGTGGAGCATGCGGAAGATCAGCACGCGGTCGACCTTGCCCTTCATCTCGGCGGGGACGGCGTTGGTGACGAAGGCGTGGATCTTGTCCGCGCCGACCCCGGTCGCCTTCGCGGCGCGCGCGGGATAATTGGCCGGGAAGGCGTTCATCTGCGCCTTGCGCTCCTCGCTCAGCGACGGGCTGCTCGGCGAGACGCCCAATGCAACATATTTGCCGCTGGTGGCGGTGAGCGGCGCTAGGATCTTGCTGTACCAGCCGGCATCGGCGGCGTATTCGGCGACCACCATGTTCGGCTTCACCTGGAAGAATTCGAGCGTTTCCTTGGGGTGGCGATACTGGTCGCGTGCCTTGTCGGTGCCGCGCAGATCGGCGGCCACCGCAGCGTCGATCGCGGATGCAGAGCTTGCATCGGCAGCTTCGGCGGCCAAGGCGGGCTGGGCGGCTCCGATCAGCGGCAGGGCGGTGCCCGCGATCAGGGCAGGGATGATCAAATGGCGCATGGGGGCAATCCTCTTCAAAGGTTCTGGGGAATATAGACAGTAACCTGACTGGCGCTATACCCGGCAGCGACAGGCCGATCAATCGATCTGGGTGTCAGCCCACCGGCAGCGGCATCTGCTGGCTGGCGCAGTGGAAGCTGCCCCCGCCTGCGAGCACCGCATCGGCGCGCAGCCCGATCGTCCTGCGCCCGGGGAAGCAGGCCGCGATCGCCTCCACGGCGGGCTGGTCCGACGCAGTGCCGTAGGTCGGCACGATGACCGCATGGCTGGTGATCGCGAAGTTCATATGGCTCGCGGGCTGTACCTTGAGCTGCCCTTCGGCATCCACTCGCTCGACCAGCCCGGGCGAGGGGACGGGGACGATCGTCACCCCGAACGCCTCGGCGCGCGCTTTTGCATTGGCATATATCGCAGCATTCGGGTCATCGTTCCCGGCCGCAACCGGCAGCGCCAGCGTGCCGGGCGCCACGAACCGCGCCAGATTGTCGACATGGCCGTCGGTGTGATCGTTGAGCAGGCCATCACCCAGCCACAACAGCCGCTCGATCCCCAGATCCCGGTGCAGTCGCGCCTCGATATCGCTGCGCGACAGATGCGGGTTGCGGTTGGGGTTGAGCAGGCACTGTTCGGTGGTGACGCCCAACCCGGTGCCATCGACGTCGATCGCGCCGCCCTCGAGCACCCAGTCGGCCCGCACCGAGGCGAGCCCGGCCTCTTCACTGAGCGCGCCGCCGATCTCGGTATCGCCCTCCATCACATATTTGCCGCCCCAGCCGTTGAAGCCGAACAGCTGCGCCCGCAGCGCACCGCCGGGCCCTGCGACCACCAGTGGCCCGGTATCGCGCAGCCAGATGTCGCCATACCGGTGGATGCGGATATCGACACCGTCGCCCGCCAGTTCGCGCGCGATGGCCGCGCTGGCCTCGTCGCGGCAGACCAGGCGCGCCGGCTGCCCGCTTTCGGCGACCGCGCGCGCAAACGCCGCGATCTCGGCTTGCGCAGCGGCAAGAAAGCCCTGCCATTCGTCGGCAAGGTGCGGAAAGCCGATCCACAACCAGGCTTGCGGCGACCATTCGGGGGGCATGCGATACGTCAACGGTCTGTCCTTACTTCGCGGCGGCGCGGCTGGCGTCGCGGGTGGCGCGGAATTCGTCGCCTTCCACCCAGTTGGGCCAGCTGGTCGACATCGCCAGCGATCGGCCGATGCGGTAATAGAGCGACAGGTCGGCGATCACGCCCGACCAGTTCCAGTCGGGATTATATTCGTCCTTGGGGCCGTGATAGCGGTTGACGGTATAGTCCTTGGCCGCCGCAGCGCCTGCCGCGGTGCCACCCTCGATCAGATCCTCGCCGCCATCGATATACAGCATCGGCACGCCCTGCTTGGCGAGGCTGAAATGGTCGGAGCGATAATAATAGCCGTTCTGGGGGCTGCTGTCCGGAGATGCGACGCGGTCGGCGGATGTCAGCGCCGCGTCGAGATACGCCTCGAGCTCGGACTTGCCCTTGCCCACAACGGTCACGTTGCGCGACGGACCCGCCATCAGGAACGCATCCATGTTGATGCCGCCTGCGGTCTTTGCCAGCGGATAGATCGGATTCTGCCCGTAATAGGCAGAGCCCAGCAGGCCGGATTCCTCAGCTGTCACCGCCAGAAACACCACGCTGCGATCGGGCGCGCCAGCCTTGGCGAAGGTTTCGGCGAGCGCCACCAACGCTGCGGTGCCGGTGGCGTTGTCGACCGCGCCGTTGCAGATGTCATCGCCATCGGACGCGGGCTTGCAGCGGCCCAGATGGTCCCAGTGCGCGGTGTAAAGGACATATTCGTCGGGCCGCTTGGCGCCGGGCAGAATGCCGATGATGTTGTTCGACATCGTCGTGTCGATCGCGTTGGCGAACGACACCGATGCCTTGACGCCCAGCGGCACCGCCTTGAAGCCCTTCTTCTTGGCAGCCGCGCTCAATGTGGCGAGATCCTGCCCGGCGCTGGCGAGCAGGGTTTCGGCGGCGGATTTCTGGATCCAGCCGTTCGCCTGGGTCTGGCTTGCGCCCTTGTCCTTGGTCTGGGCGAAGAACTGAGGACCGGTCCAGCTCGATTCGACCACGCCCCAGCCATAAGCGGCGGGAACCGTATCGTGCACGATCAGCGCGGCAGCGGCACCCTGACGCGCGGCTTCTTCGTATTTGTAGGTCCAGCGGCCATAATAGGTCATCGCCTTGCCGCCGAAGTCGCCGGTGAAATCTGCGCTGTCATAATCGGGGTCGTTGACCAGGATCACCACGGTCTTGCCCTTGACGTCGACCCCGGCATAGTCGTTCCAGCCCTTTTCAGGCGCGTTGATGCCATAGCCGACGAACACGACGTCGCTTCCCGCGATGTCGATGCTGGCCGCCTCGCGATAGGTGCCCAGCACCATGTCGGTGCCATATGCCAGGCTCAAGGGGGTCTTGCCGCCGGTGATGGTCAGCGGGCTGACCTTGCCCGCCTCGATGCTGACCAGCGGCACCGGCTGCAGCCAGCTGTCGCCATTGCCGGGCTTCAGCCCCGCCTTGGCAAAACGCTCGGTCAGCAGCGCGATGGTCTTCTGTTCACCGACGCTACCGGGCGCCCGGCCTTCAAATTCATCCGATGCCAGCATCCGCGTCACGTCCTGCATCGTAGCTTGCGACACCGGCTGGGGGGCGACATCCGGGATATCCAGCGGCGCTGTCTGCTGCGCGCCAGCCTGCGCAGCGGACATTGCGAAGAACGGCAGGGAAGCGAATTTGAGCAGCGATTTGATCATGATAGGGGCGCTTTTCGACCAGAGGACACGGGTCCGGACGGCAGGTCCGGCAGCCGCGTCTGTGTGCCAGCTTGGCCTGCGGCAGGCAAGCGCGGCGGGACGAACCGATTCGCGCCATGCTTGTGATATGCAACGAAATTCCCTATCGGACGTATCAAAGTTAACATGCGTCAATGTGGCGCGGGTCGATCGGCTTGCTCACCACCCTTTAAAACCCATGCGTGAAGGCCAGGCCAGATACTGATGTCGGCGGAAACCCCCGCAGATTCCCCGCCGGAAATCGGCGGTGCTCCGCTCGACGACGGAGCATTCAAGGCGGAGCTGGCTGCGCTGATTCCCCATCTGCGTGCCTATGGCCGGTCGCTGAGCGGCAATCGCGATGTCGCCGACGACCTGGTGCAGGACACCATGCTGAAAGCCTGGGCCGCGCGAGAGCGCTTTGCCGCGGGCACCAACATGCGCGCCTGGACCTTCATCATCCTGCGAAACTCGTTCCTGTCGCAGCGGCGTCGCGCGCGGTTCACCACCGAATGGGACGATGTCGTCGCAGACCGGATCCTCTCGATGCCTGCAGGCCAGGGAGACCAGCTGCATCTTGCCGATGTCCAGCGCGCGCTGATGCAATTGCCCGAAAGCCAGCGCGAGGCGCTAATCCTGGTGGGTGCGGGCGGCTTTTCCTATGAGGAGGCGGCCGAGATCTGCGGCGTGGCACTGGGGACGATCAAGAGCCGGGTCGCGCGCGGTCGCGCTGCCCTGGGCGCGCTGATCGAGGATGTGGTGACCAACGAAAGCCGCGGCGAACGCACCGCTGACCCGATGGCAGCGATCATGGCCGATGTCGACCGGGTCAGCGGCGGGCTGCCGGGCCGGGGCGGCGACGACGCTTAACTGCGCACGGTCAGGCGGATCACAGAGGCGCACGCGCCATCGCGCATTGCACAGATCCGGGCAGGGGGTTAGCACCCGTCGCATGACGACGCCTGACGCATATTCCGATGCCATAAGCCGCGCCTGCACGCATTCGCCGTTTCTGGCGCTGGCGATCGAGCGTCATCCCGAACCGCTCGCGGTGCTGCGCGATCAGGGCGTGGATGCAGCGATTGCGGACATCATGGCAGCCTATGCCGATGCACCGGTGAGCGAGGCGCTGCGCCGCCGCAAGAATGCGCTGGCGATGGTGCTGGCGGTGGCCGATCTGGCGGGCGTCATCGGGGTCGACAAGGTGACGCACTGCCTGTCCGATTTTGCCGATGCGGCGCTCGATTGCGCGCTTGGCGATGTCTTTTCCAGGCGCACCCCGGGCGAGCCGGTGCGCGGCTTTGCGGTGATCGCGCTGGGCAAGCATGGCGGGCAGGAGCTCAATTACTCGTCGGATATCGACCCGATCTTCATCTATGATCCCGAGACGCTTCCGGTGCGCGCGCGCGAGGATGCCGCCGATGCCGCACAGCGAATCGCGCGGCAGCTGATCGATCTGATGAGCGCGCGCGACGGGCATGGCTATGTCTTCCGCATGGATTTGCGGCTGCGCCCCGCCGCCGAGGTGACGCCGCTGGCGATCCCGGTCGATGCGGCGCTGTCGCATTATGAATCGCAGGCGCTGACCTGGGAACAGGCGGCATTCATCCGCTCGCGCGCTGCGGCAGGCGACCGCGTGCTGGGGCCATACTTCATGGAGGCGCTGCGCCCGTTCATCTGGCGGCGATCGCTCGATTTCGGGACGATCGACGAGATCGCCGCGCTCACCCGGCAGATCCGCGACCATTACAGCAAGGGCCAGCTGCTCGGCCCCGGCTTCGATCTCAAGCGCGGACGCGGCGGCATTCGCGAGGTCGAGTTCTTCACCCAGGCGCATCAGCTGATCCATGGCGGGCGCAACCCGGCGCTGCGGGCGCGATCGACGCTGGATGCGCTGGCTGCGCTGGCCGGGCAGGGGATCGTGCCCGAGGACGAGGCCATGATGCTGTCGGCGCATTATCGCACCCTGCGCACCTTCGAGCACCGGTTGCAGATGGTCGACGACCAGCAGACCCACAGCCTGCCGCAGGATCCGGCGGCGCTCGACAATGTCGCACGGCTGCACGGGCTTGCCGATGGTGCGGCGATGATTGCCGCGCTGGAGGGCGTTACGGGAGAGGTGGCTGGAGTCTATGACGGGCTGATCGCCTCGCAGCGATCAAGCAGTGACGACGCCGCGATCACGCTGAGCAACGATCCCGAACTGCTGGCCGATGCGCTTGCCGCTGCCGGGCTCGAGGCGC
>VYKZ01000030.1_pt1 | contig 76692 bp, 70 predicted proteins | sample 5114421 | NCBI WGS metagenome assembly VYKZ01 (sample SAMN12291788, study PRJNA351875) | freshwater metagenome | isolation source: freshwater lake | place: USA: Michigan, Gull Lake | collected 2013-08-08 | reverse complement strand
CCACTGCCCATGACAACGGCGCGGCGCAATCGCTCTATGAAGGTACGGGTTGGATCCGTGAGACCACTTTCATCTCCTACAATCTGCCATTGGCTTAGGTCCGCAACCCACCCATTTCCGGCCATTCAGCCGCCTCATTCCGGGCGACGAAAGCGGACGCGATCTGACAAGGCTCTATCACCCCCTCCACCGCACCCACGCGCCATGCGCCTGCGCCTCGCCGAGCAGATGTTCCTCACCACCACCCGGCCAGTAGCGCACCTTGAGTTCATGCCGGAAGGTCGCGCGGTTTGTCTCCAGTGCGACCCACGCCAGCGGGCGCTCCGGTGTCGCTGCGGCTCCCGCCTCGGCCATGGCGCTTTCGATCATCGCCTGCCGCTCGGGCGGGATGTATTGCCAGACGATCGAGTGCATCAGGACCCGCGTCACCCCGGCCTCCTGCGGTTTGGCCAACAGCGCCGCAATCCAGTCGGCGGCGTCGGCCTGGACCAGATCGACCGGGCGCTGCCGGATCATTGCGATGCCCGCCTCCATCCGCTCGAACCGCACCTGCATTTCGGGCCAGATATAGGCGATCAGCCGGTCGGCGGCGGTAGCGTCGCGCACGTCGATGGGCTGGATGTCGCAGCCGCGCACGCTGGCGATGCGGAAGGGTGTATCGGGTGGCGGCGTGCCCTGCCAGTCGGGGCGGATCGTGCAGGGCGCGTCCGCCGGGCCGGAGACAACCCCGTCCAGATCATAGCGATAGCGATCGATCAGCAGGTTCATCCCCGCGCTCGACCCGATCTCGTTGAGCTCGAACACCCTCGTCGTCCGGCTCGCCAGCCAGTGCAGCGCCGCGACGAAGCTCGACGAGCGCCCCGCCTCGTTGGTCTGCGGCGGGCCATCGAACCACGGCAGCAGCTCGGCATCGTGCCGAGCGACGACATCGGCGACGATGGCGTCCACCGCGTCCTGCGCGTTGACCTCCCGGGCGTAGACCGCCCCCAGTTCCGGCGCCTGCCCTTCACGGAACAGATGGTGCAGCCCGCCTGCCAGCCGCAGCGGCATCGCATCGGCGAGCACATCGCCCGGCCAGTTCGCAATCCGCGCCCCGCAGGCCGTGCCGCCCCGCGCCAGCGCGATCAGTGCGCGGCAGACCGCTGCCGTCGCGGGCGCGTCGTTGTGCGCCACATGATCGGCCTGTTCGCCGATCTTCCGTTCGATTTCGTCGCGCCGCTCCATATTGCCCTTTGGCCAGCTTGCCCCTACATGCCGCCACCATGGCCGACACGCTGATCTTTGCAATCCCCAAGGGGCGAATCCTCGACGATGCGCTGCCCGTGCTCGCGCGGGTGGGAATAGAGCCTGCGGCGGAGTTCCACGATCCCAAGAACCGCTCGCTGCGCTTTGCCACCAACCGCGCCGACATGGACATCATCCGCGTGCGCGCGTTCGATGTCGCGACCTTCGTGGCGCATGGGGCGGCGCAGATCGGCATCGTCGGCTCGGACGTGATCGACGAGTTCGATTATTCGGACCTCTATGCGCCCGTGGACCTCAATTTCGGGCATTGCCGCCTCTCGGTGGCAGAGCCCGTTGACGAGGCGGGAGAGCGCCAGCCGCGCCCCTCGCACATCCGCGTCGCGACCAAATATCCCAACATCACCCGCCGCCATTTCGAGCGGCAAGGCGTGCAGGCCGAGTGCGTCAAGCTGAACGGAGCGATGGAGCTTGCCCCCTCGCTGGGTCTGGCGCGGCAGATCGTCGATCTGGTGGAATCGGGCCGCACCTTGAAGGACAACGGCCTGGTCGAAACCGAGGTGATCACGCAGGTTTCTGCGCGGCTGATCGTCAACCGCGCCGCGCTCAAGAAGGATCACGCGCGGCTTGGCCCGCTGATGTCCGCGTTCCGCGATCTTGCCGCCGAACAGAGGCAGGCGGCATGACGCTGCGGCTTTCCACCCGCGACACGGATTTCGCCAGGGCGTTCGACCGGTTGGTGCGCGGACGGCGCGAGAGCGACATCGAGGTCAGCCGCGACGTAACTGCGATCATCGCCGATGTGAAGGCGCGCGGCGATGCGGCGCTGATCGAATACACCTCGCGCTTCGATGGCCACAGCCTGCCCGGCGGCGGCTGGAGCATCGGCAAGGATGCGTGCGCTGCGGCCTATGCAGAGCTGAGCGACGAGCTGCGCACCGCGCTCGATCTCGCCGCTACCCGCATCCGCGCCTATCACGAGGCACAGCTTCCCGAAGACCGCGACTACACCGATGCCGCAGGCGTTCGCCTGGGCGCGCGCTGGACCGCGGTCGATGCGGCCGGACTGTACGTCCCCGGTGGCCGCGCGGCCTATCCGTCCTCGCTGCTGATGAACGCGATCCCCGCAAAGGTGGCAGGGGTCGAGCGGCTGGTGGTGGTGACCCCGACCCCCAAGGGCGTGATCAATCCGCTGGTGCTGGCGGCAGCGCATCTGGCGGGCGTCGACGAAATCTGGCGGATCGGCGGCGCGCAGGCCGTTGCGGCGCTAGCCTTTGGCACCGATACGATCCGTGCGGTCGACGTCGTCACCGGCCCCGGTAACGCCTGGGTGGCAGAGGCCAAGCGCCAGCTTTATGGCGTGGTCGGCATCGACATGGTCGCAGGCCCGTCCGAGATCGTCGTGGTCGCCGATGCGAAGAACGACCCCGAATGGATCGCAGCCGATCTGCTCAGCCAGTCCGAGCATGACCCGACCAGCCAGTCGATCCTGTTCACCGATGATGCGGGCTTTGCCGATATCGTCGCAGATGTGGTCGGCGTGCAATTGGCCTCGCTCTCGACCGAAAAGGTCGCGACGCGGGCGTGGGAAGACAATGGCGCGATCATCGTGGTCGATAGCCTCGAGGACGCGATGCCCTTGGTCAACCGCCTTGCCGCCGAGCATCTCGAGCTTGCGGTGGACGATCCGCAGGCCCTGTTCGCCAAGGTGAAGCACGCCGGATCGGTGTTTCTCGGCCGGCTGACCCCCGAGGCAGTGGGCGATTATGTCGCCGGGCCCAACCATGTGCTGCCCACCGGGCGGCGCGCACGTTTTTCTTCCGGGCTGTCGGTGCTCGATTTCATGAAGCGCACCAGCTTTATCGAGCTGGGCCGCGAAGGCCTGCAGGCGATCGGCCCTGCGGCGGTGGCGCTCGCCGAGATGGAGGGCCTGCCCGCGCATGCCGACAGCGTCCGGCGCCGCCTGACATGATGGAACCCAGATGAACCCGAAATCCCAATCCCGTTCCGCCGCGCGGCTTGCCGCGGTCCAGGCGCTGTACCAGCACACGATGGAGGAAACGCCTATCGCGCAGCTGCTGCACGAATTCCACATGCACCGGCTGGGGGCCGAGATCGAAGACGATCAGTATGCCGATGCGGATGTAGATTTCTTCGACGACATCGTCCAGGGGACCACGGCGCGGCTGGCCGAGATCGACGGGCTGATCGAAGGCAAGCTCGCCATTGGCTGGTCGCTGACCCGGCTCGACCGCACCCTGCACCAGATCCTGCGCGCGGGCACCTATGAGCTGCTCGCGCGACGCGACGTGCCGGTGGGCAGCGTGATCAACGAATATCTCGATGTCGCGCACGCGTTCTTCGATGCCAAGGACACGCGCTTTGCCAACGGGCTGCTCGACGCGATCGCCAAAGATGTGCGGGCGTAACGACCTGTTTCCGTCATTCCCGCGAACGCGGGAATCCCGCTTCGGCGGGAACCTGAAGAGGAAGCGGGGCCCCCGCCTGCGCGGGGGTGACGAAAGTGGCCAGGTGGGTCGATCATGACCACCGAGCCCGCCTATATCGACCTTCTCCGTGAGCTCGCCACCGATCCGGCAGCGCGTGGGCTGGCCGACGATGCAGCGGTGCTCACCATCGGCAAGCAGTCGCTGGTCCTGACCAAGGACATGCTCGCCCAGGGCGTGCATTTCCTCCCCGATGACCCGCCTGCCGATGTCGCGTGGAAGCTGGTGGCGGTGAACGTCTCCGATCTTGCCGCCAAGGGCGCGACCCCGCTGGCCTGCCTCACCGGGCACACGCTCAGCGGTGATGCCGCGTGGGACAGCGCGTTTGTCCAGGGGCTGGGCGAAGCGCTTGACCATTACGGCATGCTGCTGATCGGCGGGGATACGATCGCCGCGCCTGCGGGAACCTCGCGCGTGCTCTCGCTGACCGCGATCGGCCTGCCCTCGGTGCCGGTGCCGCCCTCGCGCTCTGGCGCGCTGGCAAGCGACGGACTGTTCGTCACCGGCACCATCGGCGATGGCTGGGCCGGGCTGCAACTGCTGCAAAGCGGCAAGACCGAACCCCGCTCGCTGATCAGCGCCTATCGCCGCCCCCAGGCCCGCATCGCCGACGGCCGCGCGCTGGCGCAGATCGCCCACGCGATGATGGACGTCTCCGACGGGCTGCTGATCGATGCCGCGCGGATGGCTGACGCTTCGGGGCTGAGCGTCAAGATCGACCTGGCCAAGGTGCCGCTGTCCCAGGATTTTGTCGCGGCTTTCGCGGCGGATCAGGACGCAGCGCTTTCAGCGGCCACCGGAGGCGATGATTATCAGCTGCTTTTCGCCGCCGATGGACAGGCGCATCTGCCGGTGCCGGCCGTGCGGGTCGGAGGCTTTGCCGAGGGCTCGGGCCTCACGATCAGCTGGAACGGAATGCCGGTCGACCTGCCGGCAAAACTTGGTTGGCTGCACGGCTGAAGCCGCCGATCCTCACTAACTTTATTAAGTTGCGCCCCCGCAAACCCCGCTTATACCTATGCGCCGGGACGCTGACGTTCATGTGAAGGGCGCGGTGATCACCGACCTTGGCCAACAGGCCTTCGCTTTTTTGGGGGAGCGACGCATGAATGTTGTTTTGATAGCCATCCTGTGTGGGGTGGTTGCAGTTCTGTACGGTATCATCACCAGCCGCCAGGTCCTCAGCCAGTCACCTGGCAACGCAAGAATGCAGGAAATCGGCGCCGCCATCCAGGAAGGCGCGCAGGCCTATCTCGGCCGCCAGTATCGCACCATCGCCATCGTCGGCGTCGTCGTGCTCGCGCTTGTCTGGGCGCTTCTCGACAAGTTCGGCAACCCCGTCTCCGCCATCGGCTTTCTGCTGGGCGCGGTGCTCTCGGGCGTGGCAGGCTATATCGGCATGAACATCTCGGTCCGCGCCAACATGCGCACCGCGCAAGCCGCCAGCGTCTCGCTGCAGGCCGGCCTCACGCTCGCGTTCCGCGCGGGCGCGATCACCGGCATGCTCGTGGCAGGGCTAGGATTGCTCGCCACTGCAGGCTATTTCTATTATCTCTACGCGATCGCGGGCCATGGCCTGAGCGATCCCGAAGACCGCAACATCGTCAACGGCCTCGTCGCCCTTGCCTTCGGCGCCTCGCTGATCTCGATCTTCGCGCGACTAGGCGGCGGGATCTTCACCAAGGCGGCAGACGTCGGCGCCGACCTCGTCGGCAAGGTCGAGGCCGGAATTCCCGAGGATGACCCGCGCAACCCCGCCGTCATCGCCGATAACGTCGGCGACAATGTCGGCGACTGCGCCGGCATGGCCGCCGACCTTTTCGAAACCTATGTCGTCACCATCGGCGTCACCATGGTCGCGATTGCGCTGCTGGTCGCAGGTGACGATACGGCCTTGCTGCCGCTGGTCGGCCTTCCGCTCGGCATCTGCGGGCTTTGCATCATCACCTCGATCATCGGCACCTATTTCGTCCGGCTGGGATCGTCCAACTCGATCATGGGCGCGATGTACAAGGGCTTTGCGGTCACCGCGGTGCTCTCGGCCATCGGGCTGTATTTCGTCACCGATGCCATCATCGGCATGGGCAGCGCCTATTCGCTCAAGCCCGAAGAGGGCGTGATCACCCAGACCTTCACCGGCATGGACCTGTATCTCACGATGCTGGTCGGTCTCGGCGTTACCGGGCTGATCATCTGGATCACCGAATACTACACCGGGACCAACTACCGCCCGGTCCGCTCGATCGCCAAGGCATCCGAAACCGGCCACGGCACCAACGTCATCCAGGGTCTGGCGATCAGCCTCGAGGCGACCGCGCTGCCGACGCTGCTGATCGTTGTCGCGGTGATCGTCGCGCATCAACTGGCAGGGGTCGTCGGCATCGCCTTTGCTGCCACGGCGATGCTCGCGCTCGCGGGCATGGTCGTTGCGCTGGACGCTTATGGTCCGGTGACCGACAACGCGGGCGGCATCGCCGAAATGGCGGGGCTGGACGACAGCGTGCGTGAAAAGACCGATGCGCTCGATGCCGTGGGCAACACCACCAAGGCCGTGACCAAGGGCTATGCCATCGGTTCGGCGGGGCTTGCCGCGCTCGTCCTGTTCGGCGCGTACACGACCGACCTCAAGGAGTTCTTCCCTGATGTTCCGGTCGATTTCTCGCTCTCCAACCCGTATGTCATCGTCGGACTGCTGCTGGGCGCGTTGCTGCCCTATCTGTTCGGCGCGATGGGCATGACCGCAGTGGGCCGTGCCGCAGGTGCGGTGGTGGAGGAGGTGCGCGAGCAGTTCCGCACCAATCCCGGCATCATGCTGGGCACCTCGAAGCCGGATTACGCCCGCACGGTCGATCTGGTCACCAAGGCCGCGATCAAGGAGATGATCATCCCCTCGCTGCTGCCGGTGCTCGCGCCGATCGTGGTGTACTACGTGATCACCGCGGTGGCAGGCCAGGCCAACGGCTTTGCCGCGCTGGGCGCGCTGCTGCTGGGCGTGATCGTCTCCGGTCTGTTCGTGGCCCTCTCGATGACCTCGGGCGGCGGCGCGTGGGACAATGCCAAGAAGTACATCGAGGACGGCCATCATGGCGGCAAGGGATCGGATGCGCACAAGGCGGCGGTCACCGGCGACACCGTGGGCGATCCCTACAAGGACACCGCCGGCCCTGCGGTCAATCCGATGATCAAGATCACCAACATCGTGGCCTTGCTTCTGCTCGCGGCGCTTGCAGCGGGCTGAGGCTTGCGTTAGCCTCTTCAATCGAACGACAACTCGCCCCGCCGGTCCATTCCGGCGGGGCTTTTTCTTGCCCGCAGCGCCGCGACATGCTCGCCGCACACGCTTAACGGGTTAACCAATGCACTTAAGCTGTTGTTTCGATGTCTGGGCCTATAGCATCCTTGGGGGGTCCGTGAATGTTGCGGACTGATACAGGACTGCTTTAGCCGCATGGATCAGGGCTTGGTCATGGCCGCATCGACACCCGCCCCGGCGGATTCAGGCGCGGTGCGTCTGACGATGCTCGACCCTGCCGCGCTGGATGCGGCGTTTCTGCGCAGCTGGCGCCTGCTCGCCGATGCAGCCAGCGAGCCCAATGTCTTTCACGCGCCCGAGTTTCTGGTCCCGGCCATCGCGCATTGCGATGCGCTGCGCCGCGCGCAGATCGCCGCGCTGCATGTCGATGGCCAATTGTGCGGGCTGATGCCGATCGCGCGCGAGAAGCATTATGGTCGCTGGCCGGTGCCGCACAGCCAGAACTGGCGCCACCCCAACTGCTTCCTCGGAACGCCTCTGGTGCGGCCAGGGCATGAGAGCGCATTCTGGCAGGCGCTCCTCGCCGATCTGGACCGCGACCCCGGCGCCGGGCTGTTCCTCCACCTCTATGGCATCGCAACCGACGGCCCGGTGTTCGCCGCGCTGGAGCAAGTGTGCGCGCGGCAGAAACGCGCCTGCGCCATCGCGCTGGCCGAGGAGCGCGCGATGCTGGCAACCACGCTGGACGGACAGACCTATTACGAGCAGGTGGTGCGCAAGAAGAAGCGCAAGGAGCTCGCGCGGTTGCGCAACCGGCTGGCGGAGCTGGGCATGGTTGAGACCGTCCAGGGCTGCGACACCGCAGGTCTCGACGCCTGGCTGGACGAATTCCTGGCGCTGGAGCAATCGGGCTGGAAAGGCCGCAACGGCTCGGCGCTCGCCGACATGGCGGAGACTCTCGCGCTGTTTCGCGAGGCGGCGCGTGCCGCACATCACGCCGGACGGCTGCACCTCATTGCGATGCGGCTCGATGGGCAAGCGATCGCGATGCTGGTCAATTTCCTCAGCCCGCCGGGCGGCTTTTCGTTCAAGACCGCCTTTGCCGAGGAATTTGCCCGCTTCTCGCCCGGAGTGCTGCTGCAGATCGACAATCTCGACATCCTCAAGGACCATGGCCTCGCCTGGATGGACAGTTGCGCTGCCGAGGGCCATCCCATGATCGACAGCCTGTGGGCCGAACGCCGCCATGTCGCGCGGGTGTCGGTGGCGCTCAAGGGCTATGGCCGCCCTGCCCTGTTCGGCCTGTTCCGCCAGGGCGAACGTTTCATGGACCGCCGCCGCGCCGCCGCCGCGGGCGATCCCAAGCCTTCCCATTCCGTGGAGAATGACGATGACTGACCAGCCCCATCCGGACCTTTTTGCTGGCGCGCTGACCGGCGCGGTGTTCACCGGCGATGCCAAGGCGCGCTTTGCGCTGTGCTATCCCGAAACCCCGCACGTGCTCAGCCACTGTCTGTTGCAGCATCCGCTGCTCGATCTGGAAGCTTTGGCGCTGCTGGGGGAATCGCTGCCCGAAAAGTCGCTCGAGTACAATCGCGGCGACCTGCCGATCGGCATCCGCCCTGAAGACGTGCCCTCGAACGGAATGAGCATCGGCGAGACGATCCGCAGCATCGACAGCGCCAACAGCTGGTGCGTGCTCAAGAACATCGAGCAGATTCCCGCCTATCGCGATCTGCTGCTGGCGCTGCTGGGCGAGCTTGAGGACGTCACCAGCAAGACGACCGGCGAAATGCTGCGCCCCGAAGGCTTCATCTTCGTGTCGTCGCCCGGATCGATGACCCCCTATCATTTCGATCCCGAGCACAACATCCTGCTGCAGCTGCGCGGCTGGAAGACGATGACCGTGTTCCCCGCGGGCGATCCGCGCTTTGCCGCGCCTGAGGCGCACGAGGCGTATCACTCGGGTGGCGGCCCTCGCAACCTGCCCTGGGACGATGCCTTCGCGCTGCACGGCACCGATTATCGGCTGGAGCCCGGCCAGGCGATCTTCGTTCCCGTCATGTCGCCGCATTATGTCCGCAACGGCGACAGGCCCTCGATCTCGCTCTCAATCACCTGGCGATCGGAATGGAGCTATGCCGAAACCGATGCGCACGCGATGAACAGCGTCCTCCGCCGGTTCGGCCTCAATCCTTCCCCGCCGCGGCGCTATCCGGTGAACAACGCGGTCAAGTCGTTAGGCTATCGCGTGCTGCGCAAGCTTGGGCTCGATTGAGCGCACCTGCGGCGCGCAGTGGCTGGACCTGAAGCGGTTTTTCGCACACAGGTCGGTCCATGTCCGATCGCCTGAGCATCCTGTTCCAGCACCTGCTTCCCAAGCAGTTGGTCACCACGCTTGCCGGGCGCGTCGCCGGAGCGCGCGGCGGCGGCGCCACCACTCGGCTGATCCGCTGGTTCGTCGCCCGCTACCGGGTCGACATGAGCGAGGCCGAGAACCCCGATATCGCAAGCTACGCCAGCTTCAACGACTTCTTCACCCGCCCGCTGCGCCCGGGCGTGCGCCCGCTGGCAGCGGCCGATTTCGTCTGTCCGGTCGATGGCGCGATCAGCCAGCTGGGCGATATCGACGATCATCACATCGTCCAGGCCAAGGGCCACCGCTATACCATCACCGATCTGGTCGGCGGCGATGCGACCCTGGCAGAGCAGTTCCGCCACGGCCGCTTTGCGAACCTCTACCTCTCGCCGCGCGACTATCACCGGCTGCACATGCCCTGTGACGGCAGGCTGCTGCGGATGATCCATGTCCCCGGCGCGCTCTATTCGGTCAACCCGGTCACCGCACGCGGGGTGCCCAATCTGTTCGCGCGCAACGAGCGCGTGGTGTGCGTGTTCGATTCGCCCGAACATGGGCAGTTCGTAATGGTGCTGGTCGGCGCGACCGTGGTCGGCAGCATGGCGACACCCTGGCACGGCGTGGTCAACGCGGTGCGCACCGGCAGGCCATCGCAATGGGACTATACCGATCAGGCGGTCACGCTTGCCAAGGGCGAGGAGATGGGCCGATTCCTGCTGGGATCGACGGTGATCATGCTGTTCCGCCCGGGTTCGATCGCGCTCAACCCGGACTGGACACCCGAACGGCCGGTGCGCCTCGGCGAGATGATGGGCAACGCCCCGCGCTGACCCGCGCGAGCGTTGCGCGTACCGATCAGAGATACCGGTCGAGCGCCTTGAAGATGTCGCGGATCCCCTGCAGGTCGCTGGTCTCGCGCAGCTTGGCGATCGCGGGCCGCACCTCGAGCACATAGTCCTGCACCCCGCCATCCCATTTCTGCATCTCGCCGCCGATCGAGCGGATGAAGCCGATCGCGGCGTGGTTTTCCGCCAGCGTCTGGATGTCGAGCACCTGCAACTGCTCGGCGCAGCAGTTGATCAGCAGCACCGCGGTCAGCATCCGCCCCAGCCCGATGCCGTGATAATCGTCGAGGATCGCGACCGAAAACTCGCCCGATCGCTGTTCGTCGGTGCTGCGGATCGCGTGCACCGCGCCGATAGCCGGATTATCCGCCCCGTTCAGATGGATCGCGCCCCAGGCGATGTGGTCGTGCCCGTCGGCATCGACCAGCCGCGCGATGACGCTGTCAGAGGGCATCGGCTGCAGCGAGAAGAAGCGCAGATAGCGCGATTGAGTGGAAAGGTGCGCGATGCCCTCGCGCATCTGCTCGGCATCGGTGCTGCGGATCGAGCGGATGCAGATGCTCTTGCCGTCGCTGGCGGTGGTGTGAATGATCTGGTCGATGAACTCGCCGGTGTTCTGTTTGCCCATCGCGTATCGCCCTTGCACATGCCCAAGCCCGCTGGTGCCGATCGACACGCTTCAAGAGGTCGGTCGCATGGCCCGAATGTCAAGGGACGGTGGCAGCCGCCGCTGCACATTTCGCGCTTCTGGCGCATGCAGACCATTCCAGCCTAGCAATCTGCAGCGCGCAGACGATATAGCATCAGGCCTTGTTCCCTGGCCCATCAGCCTCACCCATCGGAAGGTTCTCCCGCGAATGCCTGCCCTCCCCCTCGCCGCCGACACCCCAGTGCAGCACAGCCGCGCCGAGACCGTCGAGCTGCTGACCCAGATCGAGCAAAGGCTGCGCTGGCTGTCGTCGTGGATGATCCACAACGCCAACACGCTGCGCGAGAAGCGTGATGGGCTCAAGGTTGGCGGACATCAGGCAAGCTGTGCGTCGATGACCGCGATCATGGCCGCGCTCTATTTCCACGCGCTGCGGCCGCAGGACAAGGTCGCGGTCAAGCCGCATGCCGGGCCCGTGCTCCACGCCATCCATTATCTGCTGGACGAGCAGAGCCGCGAGAAGATGGAGCGCTTCCGCGGGCTGGGCGGGGTGCAGAGTTACCCCTCGCGCACCAAGGACAGCATCCCGGTCGATTTTTCGACCGGATCGGTGGGCCTTGGGGTTGCGGTCACTGCGTTCTCCTCGCTGGTGCAGGATTATCTGATCGCGCACGGCCAGATGCGCGAAGAGCAATCGGGGCGGATGATCGCGCTGATGGGCGATGCCGAGCTCGACGAGGGCAACATCTACGAATGCCTGATCGAGGGATACAAGCACGATCTGCGCAACTGCTGGTGGGTGGTCGATTACAACCGCCAGTCGCTCGACGCGACCACCGCTGACCGCATGTTCCGCCGCTTCGACGATATCTTCGAGACCTGCGGCTGGCGCGTCGTCACCCTCAAGCACGGCAAGCTGCAGCGCGCCGCATTCAAGCGCCCCGGCGGCAAGGCGCTGGAAGACTGGATCGAGACCTGCCCCAACGCCGATTTTGCCGCCTTGACCTATCTCGGCGGAGCGGCGTGGCGCGAGCGGCTGATGCACGACATCGGCAAGAAACGCGGCGTGGCCGACCTGCTCGGATCTTTCGACGATGCCGATCTGGCGCGGCTGATGACCAATCTGGGCGGGCATTGCATCGAAACCCTGCTGGACGCGTTCGACAGCATGGATGACGAGCGACCCACGCTGCTGATCGCCTATACCGTAAAGGGCTATGGCCTCCCCCTCGCGGGGCACAAGGACAACCATTCGGGCATGATGAACACCGGCCAGATCGAAAGCCTGCGCGATGATCTGGCAATCGCACCGGGCGAGGAATGGGGCAAATGGTCGGGCCTGGGCGACAATCTTGCAGCCACGCTGCAGGCGTTCGTCGACATCAGCCCGATCGCGCGCAAACAGGCCGAGCATGCCGCGCCTGCGATCCCCCTTCCCGATCGGCTGCCCGTGCCCGAAGGCGCGGAGCAATCGACGCAGGCGGCGTTCGGCAAGGTGCTGCACGATCTGGCCAAGTCGAGCGAGCCGCTCGCCGACCGGCTGGTCACCACCGCGCCCGACGTTACGCAGACCACGAACCTTGGCGCGTTCGTCAACCAGCGCGGGCTGTTCCGGCGACAGGAGCTCGCCGATGTGTTCCAGCGGGTGAAGATCCCCAGCGCGCAGAAATGGTCGGCGCACCACGCAGGCCAGCATATCGAGCTGGGGATTGCCGAGAACAACTTCTTCCTCGCACTGGCAGCGCTTGGGCTTGCCGCACCGCATTTCGGCACCCGGCTGATGCCGGTGGGGACGGTGTATGATCCGTTCATCGCGCGCGGGCTCGATGCGCTCAATTATGGCTGCTATCAGGATTCGCGCTTCCTGCTGGTCGGCACGCCTTCGGGCATTACGCTGGCAGGCGAAGGCGGCGCGCACCAGTCGATCAACACGCCGCTGATCGGCATGGGCCAGCCGGGGCTGGAGAGCTTCGAACCGGCGTTTGCCGACGAGGTCGCTCTGATGATGGGCTGGGCCTTCAGGCACATGCAGGCGGATGGCGGCAGCTCAGTCTATCTGCGGCTGACCACGCGGGTGATCGAACAGGTTGCGCGCGAGGGCAACGCCTGGGAAGACGATGCCATCGCGGGCGCATACTGGTTGCGCGAGCCTTCAGGCACCGCCGACGCGGCGATCGCCTTTTGCGGCGCGGTGGCGCCCGAGGCGATGGCGGCGTGGGAAGCGCTCAGCGACGAAATTCCCGGGCTCGGGCTGCTTGCCGTGACGTCGCCCGACCGGCTGCACCGCGACTGGTCCGCCCAGCGCGCGGCACGCTGGACCGGCAAGACGCAGGGGCCCAGCCATATCGAACGGCTGCTTGGCGCGCTCGGTCCCGATGCGGGGCTGGTCACGGTGCTCGATGGTTCGCCTTCCGCGCTCTCGTGGCTGGGCGGCGTGCACGGCCATCGCGTCAGCCCGCTGGGCACCGATCGCTTCGGCCAGACCGGTGACCTGCCCGATCTCTATCGCACCTATCGCCTCGATAGCGAGGCGATCATCGATGCGATGGCCGACCTGCTGCTGCAGCGCGGGTGAGGACGGGCGCGCGATGAGCCAATGGCGGCTGGCAGCCGAAATCGACGATATCCGGCAGTCCCTGCTGGCCGAGCGCGATCGTTCCGCGATGTGCGCCATCGCGACCCTGGTCGAGATATCCGGCCCCGCGCCGCGCGATATCGGCGCGCAGATGCTGATCACCAAAGACCAGCACTGGGGCTTTCTGTCAGGCGGGTGCATCGAGGCCGATGTCGCAGGCCATGGCCACGCGGCAATGGCCGATGGCGCGCCCAGGCTGCTGCGCTATGGCGAGGGCAGCCCGTGGATCGACATCAAGCTGGCCTGCGGATCGGGGATCCTGGTGCTGGTCGAACCGCTGGCGACAAGCGACCGTGCAGTCGCGACACTGCTCAGCGGCTTTGCCGAGCGCACGGCGGTGCTGTGGTCGAGCGATGGGCGCGTGCGCGATGCGCGGCCTGGCAGTGATGCACCCGACCCGGCTTGGGATGGATCGCGCTTCGCAAGGCTGTTCGAGCCTGCGCTGCGGCTGGTGATCATCGGCGAGGATGCCTCGGCGCTGGCGAGCGCCGGACTGGCGCGGCAGATGGGGCTGGATGTCGTGCTGGTCACACCCAATGGCCCTGAGGCAGCCCCGTTCGACGGCATCGGCTATCACCGCAGTGCCCCGGCGGATGCACTCGGCGCAATCGGGCTCGACCGCTGGACTGCGGTCGCGGTGATGTCGCACGACCGCGAGGACGACGAGCAGGGCCTGGCGTACGCGCTAAAGTCGGATGCGTTCTACGTCGGCGCCATCGGCGCACGCGCGCGGCTGGAGATGCGGCGCGACAAATTGCGCGGCCATGGCGTGGGCGAATCCGCCATCGCCAGGCTGCACGCACCGATCGGGCTTCAGGGCTTCGGCAAGGCGCCGCGCGATATCGCGCTGTCGCTGGTCGCCGACGTGGCGCGCGAGTTCCATGCGCGCTCGGCGGTCAGCAGGTCTGCAGGTGAATCGATGTCGAGGATCGCGCCGATATTGTCGGTCGGCAGATAGCCGATATCGCTGCGCTGCCTGAGACCGAACGCTGCCCCCTGATCGCCTGTCAGCAACGCAAGATCGCGCACCGCCTCCCCCAAAAAGCACACCGGATGGCCGGGCTTGTCCTTGACCACAGGCCGCGCGGCATAGCCGGCCTGAATGGCGATCTCCGCCAGTTGGGCTCCAAGATGTGCAGGCACCAGCGGCATGTCGCCCAGAAACAAGAAGAGCCCCTGGCTGCACGAGGCCAAAGCCGCGCTGCCGGTGCGGATCGAGGCGGCCATGCCTTCCTCCCAGCCCGGCGTCGGCACGATGCGGCAGGACAGCCCCTGAAGCGCGGCTTCGATCCCCGCATGCTCGGCCCCGGTTGCCACCACGACATCGCCGAACCCTGCCGCCAGCACTGCCTCAGTGGTGCGGCGGATCACCGGCGCACCGCACAGATCGGCGAGCAGCTTGGCCCCGCCAAAACGCTGCCCGGCGCCCGCCGCGAGGATCAGCGCGCCCCAGCCCTGCAGCATGTCAGCCGCGCCCGGTCAGGCCTTGGCCTGTGTCATCAGCGGCAATGTGCGGATGCGCTTGCCGGTCGCGGCGAACAGGGCATTGGCCAATGCTGGCGATGCCGGTGGCACGCCGGGCTCGCCGATCCCGCCCATCTTCGCCCCGCTCTCGATGAAATGCACATCGATCACGGCAGGCGCGCCTGCGAGCTTCAGGATGTTGTAATCGTTGAAATTGCTCTGCACCACCGCGCCCTTGTCGATGGTGATCGCCTCGCCGATCGCCGATGAAAGGCCCATCACCATGCCGCCTGCGATCTGCGCCTCGGCATTGAGCGGATTGACCGTGGTGCCGCAATCGACCACCGCCCACGCCTTGAGCACCTGGGGGCTGCCATCCTCGCGCACCGTCGCCTCTATCACCTCTGCGACGATGGTGCCGAAGCTCTCGACGATGGCGATGCCGCGCCCGACACCCTCGGGCAGCGGGCTGCCCCATCCGGCGCGCTTGGCGACGGTGTCGAGCACCTTGAGATGCCGCGAATCCGCAGCCAGATGCTTGCGCCGGAACTGATAGGGGTCCTCGCCCGCCGCCTGCGCCAACTCGTCGATGAAGCTTTCGTTGTAGAAGCCGATCTGGGTCGAATTGACCGAGCGCCAAGGGCCGTCACGCTGGTTCGACTGATAGCTGAAATGCCGCCGCGAGGTTGCGGGGATCGCGTAGATGAAGCTCGTCTCGCCCTCGGCATCGCCGCTCTGCACATAATCGGTGCGCCACGCGCTGATCTTGCCGTCCTTGCCCAAAGTCGCCTTGAGCTGCGCCGAGGATTGCGGGCGATAGGTGCCGTGCCGCACCTCTTCCTCGCGGCTCCACACCAATTTGACCGGATAAGGAAGCTGCTTGGCGAGCAGCGCAACCTGATCGATGATTTCGGTGACATCGGGGAACCTCCGCCCGAAGCCGCCACCCATCAGCATGGGGTTGAAGACGACCGCATCGACATCGAGCCCGGCCGCCTTGGCCGCACGCACGCGGGTCGACAGCGGGTCCTGCAGACCGCCCCACAAAGTGAGCTTGCCGTCCTTGTAGTGCCCGGTGAGCGTGAACGGCTCCATCATCGCATGGTGCAGGAACGGCACGCGATAATCGGCGGTAAGCGTCTTGGCACCCGCCACTCCGAATGCGGTATCGACATCTCCCTCGCCGCCCTCGTTCTCGGGCTTGCCCGATGTGCGCAGCTTTTCCTGCGCGGCATGGATGCCGTCACTCGACAGCGCGCCGTGCCCGCCATCGGAGAACTTGGGGCTCAGCGCCTTCAAGCCCTTGAGTGCCTGCCAGTAGCGCTTGGCGACCACGATCACCGCATCGTCCAGCTTCACCACCTTTTCGACCCCGGCAACGCGAAGCGCAGGCTTTTCATCGACCGAGAGCAATTTGCCGCCACGCACCGGCGCCGCCGCGATCGTCGCGACGCGCATGTCGGGCAGAACCAGGTCGATGCCATAGACCGCGCTGCCATCCACCTTGGCGGGGATGTCCAGCCGTGCAATCGGCTTGCCGATGAGCTTGTACTGGTCGCGCGTCTTGAGCGCGGGGCTGCCCGTCAGCGAGCGTTCCGCCGCACCTGCGGCCAGTTCGCCATAGCGCAGCGACTTGCCCGATCCTGCGTGGATGACCTTGCTGTCCGCAGTGGTCAGTTCGCTCGCCGGAACGCCCAGCCGGTCGGCGGCCTCCTCGATCAGCGCCAGCCGCACCGCCGCACCCACCGTGCGCATGCCGACCTGCCCGGTATAGCGCACCGCGGACGAGCCGCCGGTGATCTGCAACGGCATCGACCGGGCGATCATCCCGATGAGCGCGTTGGGAAGTGCGTTGATGACGCCGGGCGCACCCGACATTTCGGCCAGAAAGCCCTTGCCCAGCGCGCTGTTGGCAAAGGCGAGATCGGCCGGAGCCTGCTCGACCCTGACCTTGCTCCAGTCGGCATCGAGCTCGTCGGCGAGCATCTGGCCCAGCGCGGTGTGCGTGCCCTGGCCAAAATCGATGTGCGGCGAATAGACGGTGACGGTGTCGTCCTCGGCGATCTTCATCCAGCCGAGGAAATTGTGATCGTTGCCGGTTTCGGTGAGCGCCTTGGCGCGCGCATGCGCGGACCTGTTGCTCCAGTAGACGCCGAAGACGCCGCCGCCGACCAGCAGCGCGCCACCGATCAGAAACGCGCGGCGGACCATGCCCTTCTTCTTTCTGGGCGGAGCAGCTTCCAGCGGAGCATCGAGGTGCGGTGTGGGATTGTCAGCCATCATGCCTCTCCCTTGAGTGCGGTTGCGGCCTGACCGGTCGCCGCCAGAATGGCCTTGCGGATGCGCGGATAGGTGCCGCACCGGCAGATGTTGGTCATCGCCTCGTCGATCTGCGCATCGCTCGGACTTCCGGTCGCCTCGATCAGCGCCACTGCGGCCATGATCTGACCCGACTGGCAATAGCCGCATTGCGGCACCTGCGCGTCGATCCACGCCTGCTGCACGGTGTGGAGCGCGCCATCGGCGCCTTTCAGCCCCTCGATCGTAGTCACCGACTTGCCCGCGATGTCGCTGATCGGCACGCTGCACGACCGGGTGATCTGGCCATCGACATGCACCGAGCATGCGCCGCACGCGGCGATACCGCAGCCGAACTTGGTGCCGGTGAGCTCCAGTTCCTCGCGCAGCGCCCAGAGCAAAGGAGTGTCCGCGTCCGCCTCGACGCTGACCTGCTTGCCGTTGACCTTGAAATCGATTGCCACTGCCGCCACCCCCGTCGCCTGGATCAGTCCTGCATGACAACCTAATGGCCGGGGGGCCAATGTAAATACCGCATTGCAGCAAATCCCGACGATTGCGGGGCCCGACAATGCATGGATTGCGCTGCGACCCGGCCCCTCTCCCGCGCTCTCGTCATCTGCCGCCAACTGGTGCATGGTCGCAGCATTGCAAGGGACACGCGCTGCATGATCTATATATGGCTGAACATCGCTCCCATTCTCGCCGCGACCCTTGCCGGGCTGGCGCTGGGGGTTGCCTGGGCGAGGATATCGGGGCTGCGCCTGTCGATCGGCGTGGGGATCGCCGCACTGCTCGCCCAATTCTGGCTTGTCGCGATCCTGGCGGGCGCGGTGATCCTTGCCCCCGATCAGGCCCCGCCCTGGACGATGGCGCTCGGCAGCGCCTTCATCATCTGGATCGGGTTCGTGCTCCCGGTGCTGGTGGTGACATTGGGGGTCGGCAGGGCGAGTGTCCGGACCATCGCCAGCGCAGCGGGATATTGGCTGGCGACGATGCTGCTTCAGGCTGCGCTGCTGCAGGCGATCGGGCTGGTACCGCCGCCTGCGGGATGATCCGCGCGGCTGCAACTGGCGGTCGGCGCAACAATCGCCTATTCGCTTCGTATAGAACTCTGGTGCCCGCCCGGCGCCTGCCCTCTCCCAAGCCCGTGTTTCAACCAAGGCCAGACATTTCATGACCGCCGCCAGCCCCGAAACCTTTGGTGTCGTGAGCTACAACATCCGCAAGGCGATCGGCGCCGACCGCAGGCACGATCCCGAACGGATCATGCGCGTGCTGGCCGAAACCGGCGCTGATATCGCCGTGCTTCAGGAGGCGGACCGACGCCTCGGCGAGCGGCACAGCGCGCTCCCTGCAGGGCTGGTGGCAGAGGCAGGCTGGCAGGTGGTGCCGGTCTCGACCGCGCGCAATGGCATCGGCTGGCACGGCAATGCCATCCTGGTCTCGCCGCGGGTCGAGATCCTGCGCGGCGAACGGCTGAAGCTGCCGATGCTCGAGCCGCGCGGCGCGGTGCTCGCCGATCTGGCGATCGACGGGCATCCCTTGCGCATCGTCGGCGCGCATCTCGATCTGTCGGGCCTGTGGCGCCCGCGCCAACTCAAGGCGCTGGTCGGCCATGTCCACGCCCAGGACGAGGAGCGGCCGACGCTGATCACCGGCGATTTCAACGAGTGGCGGCGCGAGCCTTCGGGTCTGCTGCATCTGGTGCGGCATTTCGAGCATGTCCGCCCCGGCCCCAGCTTCCCTGCACGCTGGCCGGTCGCGCATCTCGACCGGATGTTCGTGTCCGCAGATCTGGCGGTCGAGCAGGCCGCGGTGCACGCTAGCCGGCTGGCAGCGCTGGCGTCGGATCATCTCCCTGTCTGGGCGCGGCTGCGGCTGCCCGGCCTTCGCCAGACCGAGGAATCATGAGCACCACCGGCTGGATCGCGATTGCCGTCGCCGTTCTTGCTGGCGTGTGGATCGTGCTCCGGATCACCTTCCGGCTGCCCACCCTGCCACCGCATCCGCCCGCTCCTGCGCCGCAGGACACGCCCGACAGCCGGATTGGCCAGGCGATTGCCGGGCTCGAGGCCGCGCATCCCGGGCTCTCGGGTATCCTCCCGCTGGTGGATTCGCGCGGAGCCTATGCCGCGCGGGTCAAGCTCATCCGCGCCGCCGACCGCTATCTCGACGTGCAGTATTACATCTGGCGCGAGGATGTCGCAGGGCTGCTGATGCTCGAAGAGCTCCGCCAGGCCGCGGATCGGGGCGTGGCCGTCCGGCTGCTGCTCGACGACAACGGCATCGCCAAGCTGGATGACGAGCTGGTGGCGCTGGAAAGCCATCCCAATGTCGAAATCCGCCTTTTCAACCCCTTTGTCATCCGCAAGCCCAAGGTCATGGGCTATCTGCTCGACTTTTTCCGGCTCAACCGGCGGATGCACAACAAGAGCCTGACCGCCGACAACCAGATGACCATCATCGGCGGGCGCAACATCGGCGATGAATATTTCGGCCCCGGCGACCAGCCCGAATTCGCCGATCTCGACGTGCTCGCCATCGGGGCGATCGTGCCCGAGATGGCGACGGATTTCGCGCGCTACTGGAGCAGCGCCTCCTCCTTTCCCGCGCCATTGATCCTCCCCGCCGCCACGCCAGGTGCGCTCGATGACCTCTCGGGCAGGATCGCGCAGATGATGGAGGCCGACCCGCTTGCCAAAGCCTATGCCGCCGCCGTGGACACCTTGTCCTATGCCGATCCGCTGACGCACACTTCGATCGATTATGACTGGGTGCCGGTGACGATGATCAGCGACAATCCCGCCAAGGCGCTGGGCCATGAAACACGGTCGCGCACACCCATCGGCAAGATCGGCGAGATCATGGACGAAACGACGCAGCGGCTGGCGCTGGTCTCCGCCTATTTCGTGCCCGCCAAATCGGGTGCGGCGATGTTCGAGGCGATCGCGGCGCGCGGTGCTTCGGTCGACGTGCTGACCAATGCGCTGGCGTCGACCGATGTCGCGGTGGTCCATGCCGGCTATTCGCGTTATCGCAAGCGGCTGCTGCGCGCGGGCGTGCGGCTGTGGGAGATGAAGGGCGATGCCCCGCGTCACCCCTCCCCGCGCAGCGGCGTGCTGGGCAGCCTGCCGCGCTCCAGCCGGTCCTCGCTGCACGCCAAGACCTTCACCATCGACGGCGAGCGGCTGTTCGTGGGATCGTTCAACTTCGATCCGCGCTCGATGCACCTCAACACCGAGCTTGGCTTTCTGATGGACAGCCCGGCACTGGCGCAAAGGCTGCAGCAGCTGTTCAGCGAACCGATGCGGCAGCGCGCCTATCAGGTGCGGTTGACGCCCCGGGGCGCGCTGGAATGGATCGACGAGCGGCCTGAGGGCACGGTGATCCACACCCACGACCCCGGCACCACGCTGGTGCGGCGGATGCAGGTGGTGTTCTGGCGGGCGCTGCCGATCGAATGGCTGCTATGAGCGCCAGGCGCTATTTCACCGCGACCCGCTTGTAGCGCCACGCCTGCGGCTTGCTGCCGTCGATCATCGAAGCTTCGGCGAGCAGCATCCCGTCTTCCATCCAGTAACGGATGCGCTGGGGATATGTGTGGTTGGGGTTGACGAACACCACCTCGGCCGGACCCGCCCTGACCGCGCGAAACGCCGCGGCCGGGTTGCCGAAGGGCGATCCGTAGAACATCAGATCGCCATTCTCGTTGCGCGCGATGCGCATGAACTCATAGCTGGTGACCGCATCGGCGCGGCCGCCGCGCCCGGTTCCCAGCATGGTCTGCGCGCGGCACCCGGTCCAGTTCTCCTCGGTCCACTTGCCTTCGGCTTCCTCGGACACCCAGCGCCCCTCGATCCAGCACGGCAGCGATGGCGGCGCGGGCAGGCTCGGCAGGGCACCCGCCTGCAATGCCATCGCGATGATCCAGCCAGCCAGTCCCATAGCCCCTACCCCTTTTTGGCGTGCCTATTTGCGCCCGTCGCGCAGCAGATAGATGCCGCTGGCGATGATGATCCCGGTTCCGGCCAGCGCCACCAGATCGGGATAATCCTGATAGAACACCACGCCAAGGCCGATCGCCACCAGAATCTGGACATAGACCATCGGCGCGACCACCGCAGCCGATCCGCGCACGGTGGCGGTATAGATCAGCATGTGCGCAAAGCTGGCGGAGACCGCGACCACGGTGCACACCAGCCAGACGTGCTGCGTCGGCCAGCCGATCTGCAGCGGCGGATAGCCCGAAAAATGCCCGATCGCTGCCGCCAGCAGCAGGATCGGCGCGGCAATGGCCGCCACGATGAACTGCATCAGCAGAACGCTGCCCGATCCTGCCGCGCGCGCATTGGCCATCATCAGCCCGCTCATCCCGAACGCCGCCGCCAGCGGCAGCAATGCTGCCCAGCCCAGCTCGGCAAAGCTGGGGCGCAGCACGATGATCACGCCAATGAACGCCACCAATGTCGCCACCCAGCGCCCCCGGCTGAGCCGTTCGCGATAGAGCAGCGCGGAGATCGCCGCGGTGAGCAAGGGGGCCATGAACTGGATCGACACCGCGGTCGCCAGCGGCATCAGGAAGATACTGGTGAAGAAGGTGAGCGTGGCGACCGCCAGGAAGAACCCGCGCGCCAGCTGCACCCTGGGCAGGGGAAAGCGGAAGCCCTCACGCCCCTCGACCAGCAGCAGAACGATCCCCAGCCCGACCGCGCCGATGGTGAAGCGCAGCGCCGCCACCGCCATTCCAGGCCATTCGCCGCTGGTGGACTTGATCAGCCCGTCGCCGCCCGACAGCAGCGCAAACCCGGCCAGCGCGTATGCCATGCCCGCTGCGATATTGCTGCGCCGGGCGTCGGCCGAAGCCGAACCTTCCGCTTTGGAACTGGAATTGTCGGGCAATGCGCACGCCTGCTTGGATGTTGTTAACTTTTGCCGGGCTTAATGCCCGATATCCGGATCGATGCAAGCCGCATCGCCGCTGCCCGGCCTTCTGTGCCAACCCTTCGCCAGCCAGGCGTTAGGATATTGTCAAAGTTTCCGGGCTATTCACCATGTAGGTCATCGGCAGATGTTTCGATCTGTCCGCAAATCCGGGAAAATCGGTCACCATGAGCGCGTTCGGCAGGAAAAACGGAATAGGGCAGATGGGCGCCGGAGCGCGCCCCAGCTTTGGCGTCGCGCGCCCGATGAAGGGCGGTTCTGCCGCTCCTGCCCCGGAATCGCGACTGGGGCTGTCGCTCGACATGGGCGGCGACCAGTTCCCCGATCTCGATTCCGCCGATCTTCCCAGCCTGGAAATGCTGGACGAAACCCCCGAAAGCGTCGCGCTGAACGAGGCGATGACCCGGCTGTCGGATCGCGCCAATTCGGTCGCCGATCTGGGCCCGCGGGTCGAAGGCTTCGAAGCTTCTGTCCACAAGATCAAGGAACAGGTGCTGCCGCGCCTGCTCGAACGTGTCGATCCTGAAGCTGCCGCCACGCTGACCAAGGACGAGCTGGCCGAGGAATTCCGCCCGATCATCCTCGAGGTGCTCGCCGAGCTCAAGCTCACGCTGAATCGGCGTGAGCAGTTCGCGCTCGAAAAGGTGCTGATCGACGAGTTGCTGGGTTTCGGCCCGCTCGAAGAGCTGCTCAACGATCCGGATATCACCGATATCATGGTCAACGGCCCCGAGCAGACCTATATCGAAAAGAAGGGCAAGCTCACCATCGCGCCGATCCAGTTCCGCGATGAAGAGCACCTGCTGCAGATCGCGCAGCGCATCGTCAACCAGGTCGGCCGCCGCATCGACCAGACCACCCCGCTGGCCGACGCCCGTCTCAAGGACGGCAGCCGCGTCAACGTCATCATCCCGCCGCTGTCGCTGCGCGGCACCGCGATCTCGATTCGTAAGTTTTCCGAAAAGCCGATCACCCTCGACAACCTCAAGGACTGGGGCGCGATGTCGGAGAAGATGGCGACGGCGCTCAAGATCGCAGGCGCCTGCCGCTTCAACATCGTCATCTCGGGCGGTACCGGTTCGGGCAAGACCACGATGCTCAACGCGCTGTCGAAGATGATCGATCCGGGCGAGCGCGTGCTGACCATCGAAGACGCCGCCGAACTTCGCCTGCAGCAGCCGCACTGGCTTCCGCTCGAAACCCGCCCGCCCAACCTCGAGGGCAAGGGCGCGATCAGCATCGGCGATCTTGTGAAGAACGCGCTGCGTATGCGTCCCGACCGCATCATCCTCGGCGAAATTCGTGGCGCGGAGTGCTTCGATCTGCTCGCCGCGATGAACACGGGTCACGATGGATCGATGTGTACGCTCCACGCCAACAGCCCGCGCGAAGCGCTGGGTCGTATGGAAAACATGATCCTGATGGGCGACATCAAGATCCCCAAGGAAGCGATCAGTCGCCAGATCGCCGAATCGGTCGACATCATCGTCCAGGTCAAGCGTCTGCGCGACGGTTCGCGCCGCGTCACCAACGTCACCGAAGTGATCGGCATGGAGGGCGAGGTCATCGTCACCCAGGAGCTGTTCAAGTTCGAGTATATGGACGAAGGTGCCGACGGCAAGATCATCGGCGAGTACCGCTCGACGGGCCTGCGCCCCTATACGCTCGAAAAGGCGCGGCAGTTCGGCTTCGAACAGGCGTATCTGGAAGCGTGTCTGTAACCGCCGACCGGGCTATCAATAGCCCTTGAGCGCGATCGCGGTGGCGAACACCGCGATGACCGCGGAGATGATCAGGATCAGCGGCCAGGGCATGAAGCCCACCCGGTCGAAATCGCGCCTGCGCATCCGCCTCGCATCCGCGATCGCTGCGGTGCCTGCCAGCGCGGACATGGCGATGGCCAACTGGCCCCAGATGCTGTGCAACATGCAACTCTCCTCAGATCGCGTCCATTTGGGGTGGCGCGGCGCATTGTCCAGCCCCAATCGTGCGCGATCCAAAGCGATTCCTTGACCAGCGCGAGCGTTAGGATACCCTTTGCCCCTCTGGAAACCGGGGGGCATGATCATGCGCGGTACTGGAATACTCTGGCAATTGCTCGCCAAGGCAAGCGAACCTTCCACATCCAAAGCCGGGCACGGTCCGGGCCTTGATCGCCGCGACGTGCTCGCGGGTTTGGCCGCGATGGGGCTGGCCTCGGCGTGGGACGGAAGCGCGCTGGCGGCAGCGGGCAAGGCCTCGAGGATCGCGATCATCGGCGCAGGCCTAGCCGGGCTGGTCGCGCTCGACAGGCTGGTGGCAGCCGGGCGCGATGCGACGATCTACGAGGCGCGCGGCCGCATCGGCGGGCGGGTGCTGACCTCGACCGGCCTTCCCGAGACCAACCTCTACGTCGAGGACGGCGCGCATCTGGTCAACACCAACCATGCCGACATCCTGGCGCTTGCCAGGCGCTTCGACATCGGCCTGATCGACCGCGGCGCGATGGTGGCGCGCGAGCGCTTCGTCGTGGATGGCGTGGAGCTGTCCGAGGCCGAACTGATCGCCGAGTTCCGCCCGCTCGCCGCGCGCATTGCTGCGGATGCCGCGCTGGTTGACGCGGACTTCGAGCGCAACGCGCCCCGGTTCGATGCAATGTCGGTGCGCCAGTATCTGGACGGCGCAGGTGCCGCCGCGACACCGCGCGCCCGCGCGCTGGTCGAGGCGACGATCCGCACCGAATATGGCTCTGAACCCGGCGAGGTCTCCGCGCTCGAGCTGTTCTTCAACCTGCCCGCGATCGCCGACGACCGCGTTGCGCTGATCTCCGGCAGCGACGAGCGCTACAGCCTCGCCGGCGGCTCCTCGACCATCCCGCGCGCGCTGGCCGAGCCGCTGATGGACCGGATCAGGACCGGGCATGCGCTGCTGTCCGTCCGCCGCCAGGGCAAGGCGCTGGTGCTCGCCTTCGCCAACGGGCAGAGCGTCACGGCCGACCGGGTGATCATCACCGTGCCCGCGCAGGTCCTGCGCACCATTGATTTCGGCGACACCCTTCCGCCCGCTTGGCAGGCGCTGGCCCAGGAATTCAGCTGCGGCCGCAACGAGAAGATCAACGCCGGCTATGCCACCCGCCCCTGGGAGCCGCTGGTGGGCGCAGGCGGCGCGGCATGGGCGGCGCGGACCGGCGAGCCGGGGCTGTTCAGCGAATTCTGGGGCGCAAGCGCGGGCCAGGACGCTGTGCCGGAGGGCGTGCTGACCTGGTTCTTTGGCGGATCGCAGGTCTCGGGCCTGCAGGATCTAGGGCCCGAAGGCATCCTGCGCGCCTGCGAACGCGAGATCGCGCCCGCCGTCCCCGGCCTTGCCGCCAGCACGCTGCGCCGCACCGCATGGGCCGCCGATCCGTACGCACAGGGCGCCTATTCGCGCTTCCTGCCGGGCCAGCTCACCCGATACGCCGCGCATTTCTGGAGCGAGGACGACGATGGCAAGGTGACCGCGCCGCTACCGTCGGGAGCCATCCTGTTTGCGGGCGAACATCTGTCCGACAGCCACACCGGCTACATGAACGGCGCCGCGCAGACCGGGCGACTGGCGGCGGAACATCTGATCATGGCAATGCGTTGACGGGAGATACCGATTTCCCGAAAGGCACGCCATGAACTCAATTCTGGCTTTAGCGATGTTGTCTTCAGGCCAGGCTCCGGCCACGCTTGCAGAAGTTCTGAGCCTGCCTCCGCAACCGGCGGGCGAACGTATACTTGCATCAGAGGCGCATGGGGAGATCGTCGAGGTGGAAGTCTTGCCTCCTCGCGGAATGAGTCCGCCGGGAGTCGTGGAAGTGGACATGCGGGAGTCCACAAACACCTTACACGCCGGTTGTCAGCGACAGAGCTGGAGGGTGACGTTCCGCCATGGTCAAGGCCAGCCAAGGGATACCGCGCAGCCTTTGTCAAAATATGCACGACAACATGTGGCGCTGAAAAACGGCGGCAGCTGTGTGGGGGTCCGGTTTGCGGAGATCGGCGGAACTCTCTCTGCTGATCAGGCCCTTGCAGCCCTGATCGTGTTGCAAGAGGCCGCTAAGACCGGACGCCAGCTTAAAGCTGTCTGTCAGGACACCACTACGTCCGGGCTTTGCCGGAGCGATGCAGGTCTGCAGCAGGAACTTGGGCGTCTTTCACCATGGGTCGTGACAAACCAGAAGGGCGCGACCGAGATATGGCTGGGTGTTCCGGGCCAGACGATCACCGTCGTCACGATCGACATGGAGAACCGAGGAATTACCAAGGTTTCGCGCGACGTGCCCGCTCCCTTCTGACAAACGGATCAGTCCGCCGTCACACTCTTGAAGAGCAACGAGCGCCAGCCTGAACGCTCGAACGGCTTCCAGTCGTCCTCGGGCAGCGCCAGGCGGTCGGCGATGGCGTACATCACCATCGGGTTGACGCCCAGGCCGCAATGGCTGGCGATCACCTCGATATTGTCGGTCTGCGGGCCGGGTTTCTGCACCGATCCGCGCCATGCGACGATGCCATCGGTCTTGGTCAGGATCGATGTCGTCGGAACCGGCGGGGCTTCGTCGAGATTGCGGAAGCGCCCCTGCTGCAGCGGCTCGGGCTCGGGGCCGTTGAGCCTGTCGAACAGCTTGCGCGCATTGGTGTGCCCGCGGTCGTTGGAAATCGGGCTGCCGAGCGAAATGACCTGGCGGACCTTGTCCGGCACGTTCTTGGCGATCTCGCGGGCGAACACCCCGCCCAGGCTCCAGCCGATGATCGAAACCTTGCGGCCCGACTGTTCGTGAATGCCGTGGAGCAGATCGTTCATCTGCGTCTCGCGCGCGTTGTCGATCCGGATATTGCGGCCCATGTCCCAGCCGTGCGCGTCATACCCCAGGCTGGTCAGCAGGTTGCGCATCGGCTTGGTCGAGCGGTCGCTGGCGAGGAAACCGGGCAGCACCAGCACGCTGTGCCCATCGCCCCTGGGCAGCATCGAAAGCGCGCCGCGAAGTGCGTAGAACGCTCCCAGCTCGACCACCGCCCGGCCCTCCGCCAGGGTCCAGAACAGGTGCGGCGGCTTGGCAGATTGGGTAGCGGTAGCGGTCATCAATGTCTCCGATCTGTCATGCAATATGGAGCGTCAGGGAAAAAAGACCAGTCCCATCACGCAGCGACGCTCGCCTTGCTCTTGCGCTTGCGCCGGGGTGCCGCCTTTTCGGCAGGCTGTGATGCTCCAGCCGTAAGCGCGCCCATCAGGTCGGCAAACGAGGCCTGCAGGCATTCGGAATAGAATTCCGGATCGGGCATCGCCTTGCGGCAGGCGGTGAACGCGATGGTCGCCTGGTCGACATAGCTTTGCACCACATGCCCCAGCGCCAGCCCGTCGGTCAGGCACAAAAGGCCGTGCATGCTGATCATCTTGGCGCCGGTCGAATAGATCGGCACCGGCGGCCCCGGGACATTGGTCACCACCGTACTGAACGGCGGCTTCACGTAATTGGCCAGCCCCAGCCGGGTATAGAGCTGCGCCCCCAGCGCCATGAACAATGCGGGCGACACCTTGCTCATTTCGGTCATCTGCCGCGCGCCGATCGCGTCGGTCATGGCCTTGGAGCGGACCGTCTGCTCATGGACATAGGCCAGGCGCTCGACCGGATCGGCGATATGGCTGCCCAAGGGCACGATCATCGCCGACACCTGGTTGCCCATGGTGTTCTTTTCCTTTTCCGCCCGCACCGAAATCGGGGCCATGGCGGTGAGGCTGCTCTCTGGCAGTTCGCCATGCGCCGTCAGATAGCGGTGCAGACCGCCGCCGATGATCGCGAGGAACACGTCGTTGATCTTGCACCCGGGCGACAGCGCGCGCAGCGCCTTGATATCGGCCAGGCTGAATGTGCGCCCCTCGACCACGCGGTTGGGCGAGACGGGCACGTTGAACCGGGTGCGCGGCGCGGCGATGGCGGTGTTGAGACTGAACTCGTTGGTCACCAGCCCCTTTGCCGCACGGTACAGGCCGGGCGCGGCCTTGGCGATCACGCCGGTCTGCCGCCACGGGTTGAGCCAGGCGCGGGCATAGCCCTTCAGGAACAGGCCCAGCGGATCGGGCACGCGGTCGGGTCGCCAGGCCTGGGACGCTGGTGGAGTCGGGTCGTCGGGGCGCAAGGTGTGCAGTGCATCCATCAGATCGATGCCCGACATGCCGTCGATCGCAGCATGGTGCATCTTGGTGATCATCGCGAAGCTGCCCTTGGGGACGCCCTCGATATTGTCGAGGCCTTCGACGACGCAGATCTCCCAGGGCGGGCGGGTCAGGTCGAGCGGGCGGGAAAAGATTCGCGCAGCCTGGATGCACAATTGCCGCCAGTCGCCCGGCTTGGGCAAGGCGACGTGGCGCACGTGGTATTCGAGATCGAAATCGGGATCCTCGATCCAATAGGGGTAATCGAGGTTGAGCGGCACCTTGACCAGCCGCTGCCGCATGGTCTGCGACAGGTGCATGCGCGATTCAAAGAACGCCAATATGTCCTTGAAGCGGACGAACCCGCCCGGCGCGGTCGATGGATCATAGATCAGGATGGAGCCGATATGCATCGGCGCGTTGCGCTGCTCCAGCGCGACGAATGATGCGTCCATCCCCTGCAGTTGCCGCATAAATGCCCCCTCTCCCGGACACCGGAGCGGGCTTTTGCCCGTCTCCTTGTCCGGTCAAGCTAACACACATTGCGGATGGAGCAAGGTCTAGCGCAGCCCCGCGCTCGCAGGCTGGCTCTAGCGACCGGTCCAGTTGCCCGGGCGCTTCTCGACGAACGCGGCCATGCCTTCGGTCTGGTCCTCGCTGCCGAACAGCCCGTGGAACAGGCGGCGTTCGAAAACGACGCCCTGCTGCAGCGTGGTCTCGAACGCGGCGTTGACCATTTCCTTGACCGCCAGCGTGGCGAGGGGCGCCATGCCGGCAATGGTGGTGGCGGCCTTGACCGCCTCGTCGACCAGATCGGCGACCGGCACGACGCGCGCCACCAGACCCGATTGCTCGGCCTCGGTCGCGTCCATCATCCGCCCGGTCAGGCACATGTCCATCGTCTTGGCCTTGCCGATGGCGCGCGCCATGCGCTGCGATCCGCCCATGCCAGGGGTCACCGCCAGCTTGATCTCGGGCTGGCCGAACTTGGCGTTGTCGCCCGCGATGATGAAGTCGCACATCATGGCGAGCTCGCAGCCGCCGCCCAAAGCATAGCCTGCGACCGCAGCGATCACCGGCTTGCGGGTGGCGGTGACGCGGTCATAGCCTGCAAAGAAGTTGCCGCCGTACATGTCGGCGAAGGACTGCGTTGCCATTTCCTTGATGTCTGCACCGGCTGCGAACGCCTTTTCGCTTCCGGTCAGCACCGCGCAGCCCTGGCCCGCATCGGCATCGAACGCGGCAAGCGCTGCGATCAGATCGGCGAGCACCTGGCTGTTGAGCGCGTTGAGCGCCTGCGGGCGATTGAGGGTGATCAGCGTGACGGCGCCGCGCTGTTCGACGAGCAGGGTTTCATAGGTCATCGGGCAATCTCCAGGGGCGTCCATGCCTGATCAGCAGGCAGCGGCGCAAAAATGGTGTCGAGCAGTTCATCGGTGACGCCCTCGGGCGTTTGCGGGTTCCAGCGGGGCGCGTTGTCCTTCTCGATGATCAGCGCGCGGACGCCTTCGATGAAATCGTGCATCTGCACGACGCGCGCACCGATGGCATATTCCTGCACCATTTCGGCAGCGAAATCAGGCATATGCGCGCCGATCTTCAGCTGGCGCAGCGCCACCTTGCAGGTCTGTGGAGACTTGTGGCTCAGCGTGGCAAGCTCCTTGGCGCTCCATTCCGAATCTTCGGCGGTCAGCGCTGCGAGGATGTCCTCGTAGCGGTCCGATGCGAACAGCCTGTCGATCAGATCGCGGTTGCCGAGGATGCGTGCCGGCGGCGGCTCGACCGCAAGGCTCTCGAGAATTTCGTCGATCCGGTCGGGGTGTTCGGCGATTTGCGCCTTGGCGTTGGCAAGTGTGTCGGACGGCAGATAGTGCGTCGCCAGCCCCAGCGCATGGCACTCCGCGCCATCCAGCCGCGCGCCAGTCAACGCAAGAAACTGGCCGGTGCGCCCCGGCAGCCGCGACAGGAACCACCCGCCGCCGACATCGGGGAACAGGCCGATGCCGGTTTCGGGCATGGCAAAGCGCGTGTTTTCGGTGGCGATGCGATAGCGCGCGGGCTGCGACAGGCCGACCCCGCCACCCATGGTGATCCCATCCATGAACGCCACCACCGGCTTGGGATAGACGAACAGCAGATGGTTGAGCCGGTATTCGATGAAGAAGAATTCGCGCGCCTCGGCCCCGTCCTTCGCGCCGCTGGTTGCGAGCATGCGGATGTCGCCGCCCGCGCAGAAGCCGCGACCCTCGGCATGGTCGATCATCACCGCCTCGACCGCGGGATCGTCGATCCAGGCGACCAGTGCATCGGTCATCGCGCTGCACATCGCGGTGGTGAGCGCGTGGATCGCGCCTGGGCGGTTGAGGCTGATGATGCCGGTGCGCCCTTCGACGCGGGTGAGAACATCGGTGGTCATGGCAGTCATCCTTACTGGCGCAGCATTTCGCGTGCGACGATCATCCGCATCACCTGGTTGGTGCCTTCGAGGATCGAATGCACGCGCAGGTCGCGCCAGAAGCGCTCGATCGGATAGTCCTGCAGATAGCCATATCCGCCAAACAGTTGCAGCGCATCGTTAACGATCTTCGAACCGCTATCGGTGCTCAGCCGCTTGGCCATCGCGGCGAACTTGGTCTTGTCGGGCGCATTGGCCGAGACCTTGGCGGCAGCGAGATACAGCAACGCGCGCGCTGCCTCCAGATCGGTCGCCATGTCGGCGAGCATGAACTGGGTGTTCTGGAATTCGCTGATCCGCTTGCCGAACTGCTTGCGGTCGTTGGTGTAGTTGACCGCCTCGTCGAGGCAGCGCTGCGCCCCGCCCAGCGAGCACGCGCCGATGTTGAGGCGCCCGCCATCAAGCCCCATCATCGCGAAGCGGAAGCCGTCACCCTCGGCACCGACCCGGTTGGCAACGGGGATGCGGGCGTTGTCGAAGATCACCTGCGCGGTGGGCTGGCTGTGCCATCCCAGCTTCTTCTCATTGGCGCCGAAGCTGACGCCCGGGGTGTCCTTGTCGATCACCAGGCACGAAATGCCCTTGGGGCCATCCTCGCCGGTGCGCACCATGGTGACATACACGTCGTTGGCGCCCGCGCCGCTGATGAACTGCTTCGAGCCGTTCAGCACATAATGATCGCCATCGCGAACCGCCTTGGTCTTGAGCGCGGCGGCATCCGACCCCGATCCCGGCTCGGTCAGGCAGTAACTGGCGATCTTGTCCATGGTCACCAGGTCGGGGAGATAGCGGCCCTTCAGATCCTCCGAACCGAAGGTGTCGATCATCCAGGCGGCCATGTTGTGGATCGAGATGAACGCGCTGGTCGATGGGCAGCCATAGGCCATCGCCTCCATGATCAGCGCCGCCTCGAGCCGTCCAAGCCCGATGCCGCCGCTTTCCTCGCTGACGTAGATCGCGGCGAAACCGAGATCGGCGGCTTCCTTGATGGTGTCGCGCGGGAAGATGTGTTTCTCGTCCCATTCGGCGGCAAAGGGCGTGATCCGGTCGGCGGTGAACTTGCGCGCGGCTTCCTGGATGGCAAGCTGGTCTTCGGTGAGCTCGAACTGGGTGGTCATGGCAATCCTGTCGCTGACATCTCTGGTCGGGAGAAGAACTATCCTCAAGGGTATCAGGCGAATAATCCAATCGCCCCGCTTTGGCCAGTGCGACCACCCCTGCCCTTTTCCATAGGCCCCATGCGAAAATGCCCGTCCAGGAAAGGCAAGGTGCGGTTGTCCGGCACAAATGCGCTGCCCCGGGATGACGCGCGGCCGATTGGCTGATAGCAGGACAGACAATGGCCCTGCCCGACCCCTTGCCTGCGCCGGACTCAGCGCCTGCTGCCTCGATCAACAGGCCGCTTTACGGCATTGCCGCGCGGCTGTTTTCGGCGATATTCCTCACCGCAATGTTCGCCTGCGTCAAGCTCGCCTCGGCCCGCGGCGTGCATGTGCTCGAAAGCGTGTTCTATCGCCAGCTGATGGGCGTGCTGCTGATGGTCCCGGTCGCGCTGGCCGGCCCAGGGCTGGCCGCGCTCAAGACGCAGCGTCCCTGGACGCATGCCAGCCGGATGGTGGTGGGGATGGTCGCGATGACGCTCAACTTCCTGTCGTTTGCGCTGTTGCCGATCGCAGAGGCGACCGCGATCGGCTTCATGGTGCCGGTGGTCGCCACCTTGCTGTCGATCTTCCTGCTCAGGGAATCGGTCGGGGTGCACCGCTGGGGAGCAATCGCGGTCGGGCTCACCGGTGTGCTGGTCGTGATCCAGCCTGGCGATGGCCACATCCCGCCGACCGGCGCGCTGGTCGCGATGTGCGGCGTGGCGATGACCGCGTGGGTGAGCATCCTGATCCGCAAGCTGGGCGCGACCGAAAGCCCGGTGACCACGATGTTCTGGTTTTCGGTCAGCTCGATGGTGCCATTGGGGCTCGCGATGCTGTTCGTCGGCCAGGCGCACGATGCGCAAACCTGGGGGATCATCGCCCTGATGGGGCTGTTCGGGGCCGCAGCGCAGCTTGGCATCACCTGGTCGCTGCGACTGGCGCCGGTGTCCGTGGTGCTGCCGATGGATTATTCGAGCCTGATCTGGGCCGCGCTGATCGGCTGGCTGATCTGGGAGAGCTGGCCGGTGCCCGCGACCTGGATCGGGGCACCGCTGATCATCGGTTCGGGGCTGTACATCGCCTGGCGCGAGAACCGGCTGACGCGGCTGCGCAAGGCCTGATCAGCCGAGCCCTCAGCCGACCTGCCGCTCGCGCCCCTGCCAATAGGGCTCGCGCAGCGACCGGCGCAGGATCTTGCCGGTGGCGTTGCGCGGCATCTCGGGGATGACATCGATCGTCTTGGGCGCCTTGAACGGCGCGATCCGCTCGCGCGCCCAGGCGATCACCGATACGGGATCAACCTCGTGGCCCGGCTTGGGAACCACCACGGCCTTGACCGCCTCACCCCATTTGTCGTCGGGGATGCCGATCACGGCGACCTCGAGCACATCGGGGTGACCGAAGATCGCGTTCTCGACCTCGGCGGGATAGACGTTCTCGCCGCCCGAGATGATCATGTCCTTCACCCGGTCCTGGATGAAGACATAGCCGTCATCGTCCATGTACGCCGCATCGCCGGTGCGCAGCCAGCCATCGGCATCGACCGTCTCGCGGGTCTTGGCGTCGTTGCGCCAATAGCCCACCATGTTGAGCGGCGAACGCGTCGCGATCTCGCCGATCGTGCCGTTGGGCACCGTGTTGCCCGCGCCATCGACGATCCGCACCTCGACGCCGGGCAAGGCCTTGCCCGCCGAGCGCATCCGCTCGTTGCCTGCCGGGTCATGATCCTCGGGCGGCAGCGCACAGAAGGTGCCGGTGGTTTCGGTCATGCCGTATTGCTGGCAGAAATCCGCGCCCATGGTCTGCATGCACTGGCGCAGCAGCTCGAGCGGGATCGGGGCGGCGCCGTACATCACCAGCTTCATCCGCGACCAGTCGGCCGTCGCCGCGCGCGGATGGTTGACAACCATCTGCAGCGCGGTGGGTACGAGGAACATGTGGGTGACGCCATCGGCGACGCAATCGAGAACCGCATCGGGCGAGAATTCGGCGCGGATCATCGCCCGGCAGCCGTTGTAGAACGCGATCGTCCCCACCCCCGAACCCGCGATATGCGCGACCGGCATGATCACCAGCATCGAATCCTCGTGGTTGATCTTGTACCAGTCGACATCGGACGCCTCGATGATGGGGCGCAGGCCGAACATGTTGCGGTTGCACAGCACCGCGCCCTTGGGGTTGCCGGTGGTGCCCGATGTGTAGAGTTGCAGCACGCCGCGATCCGGGTCGGCCTCGGGCAGGTCGCCTTGCGGTTGCGCATCGACCCAGGCCTCGAACGAGGCGATGTTGCCGACATTCTTGTCACCCTCGACCAGGGTGAGGCGCAAGGCATCGAGCCCCTCGCCGGCAGCGGTCGCAAGGTCGCCAAGCGCAGCCTGGCACACCAGCATCACTGCCCCGGTGTCGGCGAGGATATAGCGGACCTCGGGCACCGCCAGACGCCAGCCCACCGGTACCATGGCAAGCCCCGCGCGCGAGGCGGCGACCAGCAGGGTGAAATACAGATTGGCGTTCTTGCCCAACCAGGCGATCCGGTCGCCCGGCTGCAGCCCGGCGCCTGCGAATGCGCGGGCATAGCGATCGACCAGCGCGTCGAGCTCGCGATAGGATATCCGGGTGGTGCCATCATCCAGCGCGATGCCGTCGGGGCGCTCGTCGGCCCAATAGGCGATGGTGGACCCAAGATCGGTGCGCGCGTGCGCGACGGTTGCCAGCATGTCTCTCTCCAAAACCGTTGTGGCGAGCCGTTTCGACCCTGCCGTAAGCGTCAACAGGCTAGGCGCAATGCGGGCGGCTTGACAATAGATTTGCTTCAGGCTCGGCGATAGACCAGCGAGAGAGTGTTGGCAGGCATGGCGATGACCGGAACCGCGGTGGAAAGCCGCCCCACCCCTCATCGTCACCCCGGACATGATCCGGGGCCCAGAGCGATCATGCGCGCCGCCTGGAATTAACGCCCTGGGTCCCGGGTCAAGCCCGGGATGACGGATAAAGCGGGCTGGCCGCCAAGGGGGTTTTTGAATGGGTCGCCGGCCTTGGCAGAATTGATCCGATAGCTGCCCGACCGGGCTTGGTGAAACACCGAAACACCTACAACGACCGGTTTTGGGTGGAATACAGACATCAGATTATGAAACGCTCTGTGGCTTCTGGCTTCCTTCCGTCTAGCCAGTCGTGCTTGTTAAGCGCCGCTTGATCACCCCAAAAGAGTTCGTCGCCATCGACCCAAAAATAGAAATCGTCGTCGAGCGTGCCAAGCCTCAAGCCAACCCGTCGGCCGCCCAATTCTATTGCATGCAAACTCACCACATCCCTGCCACGCAATTGAGGCAGAGTTGTTTCCGTCACATCCGCGCTGTCCACCCGGCCAAACTCTTCCATCTCAAAGGGCTCATCTAATGGCTCATTATCGATCGCCATTCGATGGCCATCGCTCGCAACCTGCAGCCGCAACGACTTTCCATCGTCAAATTCTATCCAGAATCGGATCGGCTTTCCGTTCACTTTCCCATCGAATAGATGGCGATTAGCGGAGATGGCGTTCAATCTCATCGCGCCTTAATGGCGCTGCACTCCAATGTCCGCAACGGGGTCGCTTGCCGAGCGGCCGATTTTTTCTCAAACCTCTCAAAAGCGGACATAACAACAGTCCAGCACGCGCTAGGACGACCGCTTCCGGTAAACCAGCGTGAGATTGTTGGCTGGCATTGCTTGGCGACCGGTGCGCGCGAAGCCGTGCTCCGAGGCCGCGCGATCCATGTCGTCGAGTTGGCGCAGGCCCCATGCCGGGTTTCTCGCCTTGAGCGAGTCATTGAACGCAAGATTGGAGGCTGCCGTCTCCGCGCCCTGCTCCAGATAAGGCCCATAGAGAATGATAGGTGCCTCATCCGTGAGCACCTGAGCGCAGCCGTTGAACAATCCCAGCGTCGCAGCCCACGGGCTGATGTGCACCATATTGATGCAGAGGATGGCGTCGGCGTTCCCGATCGGCCAGTCGGGCTGCTGCGCATCGATCGAGAGCGGCGGCAACACATTGGATGCGCCCGCTTGCGCAGCCCAGGCCACGATCGAGGCGAGCGCGGCGGGTTCGCAATCGCTGGGTTGCCAGACGAGGTGCGGGAAGGCTTGCGCGAAATGCACGATATGCTCGCCGCTGCCGCTGGCGATCTCGAGCACCGTGCCTTGGGGCGGCAGCACGCCGCGCAGGACATCGGTGATCGCGTCGCGGTTGCGCAAGGCCGCAGGCGCATGGCGGCGCGCTTCGGCGCCTGCCTCGTCGATCAGCCAGGGTTTGGGTTCGGTCATGGTGCGAACCATGCCGCGATATCGACCACCGCGCAATCAGGCAGCTTGCAAGAGCCAGTACGAGGCGGCACGGTGGCGACGATGGACAACGAACCACCCCAGTTGCCGCGCATCGATGCGAGCATCGCGCCTGCGGTCGGCTTTCCGCCGCCTCTGGTGTTCCTGGGCTTCATCCTGCTCGGATTGCTCGCCGACCGGCTGCTGAGCCTGCCGACGATGCCGATCAGCCGCGACCTGACCTGGGCCGGGTTCGCATTGATGATGGCGGGGATCATGGTGCTGATCGTGTCCCTCGGGCTGTTCCGCGCCTATGGCGAGAACCCCGAACCGTGGACGCCCAGCCAAGCGATCATCGCGCGCGGGCCCTACCGCCACAGCCGTAACCCGATGTATCTGGCGATGGTGATCATCCATATTGGCTATGCGATCTGGGATGCCAGCATGGGCGTGCTACTGTTCGTGCCGTTTGCCTTCATCGCCATCGATCGGGCGGTGATTGCCAAGGAAGAGAAATATTTGGCGACGCGTTTTGGCAAGCCGTATGAGGATTATTGCCGCCGCGTCCGGCGCTGGCTCTAGGCGCTCGGACCAACGCCGCGATCCGGGAAAGTGCCCACCCGGCGCGTCACCGGGTGGGCCTCCCCTCTCCTATTCTGCAGCTTCGGCCTGCGCGGCGGCGGGCTCGGTCCAGACCAGCACCGGTTTGCGCGCGGCCAAAGTCTCATCGAGACGGCGGCGCGGCGCGAAATGCGGCGCGCTGTGCAGCGACTGATCGCCCGCCTTGGCGCGCAACGCGACCGAGCGGAATGCGCCGATGAACTGGTCGAGCGCGGCCTTGCTTTCGGTTTCGGTGGGTTCGACCAGCATCGCGCCATGCACCACCAGCGGGAAATAGACCGTCATCGGGTGGAAGCCCTCGTCGATCAGCCCCTTGGCGATATCGATGGTCGAAAAGCCCTCGGCCAGCCCCGCATCAGAGAACAAAGCCTCGTGCATGCACGGCCCGGCGTCTGCGAACGGCGCGTCGAGCACGTCCTCGAGCGAGCGCAGCACATAATTGGCGTTGAGCACCGCATCTTCTGCAACCTGCTGCAGGCCGTCCGCGCCGTGGCTCAGGATGTACGACAGCGCGCGGGTGAACATGCCCATCTGCCCATGGAACGCGACCATGCGGCCAAAGCTCGACGCGTGATGGTCCTGCGCGCTTTCTTCCTCGATCAGCGCCAGACGGCCATCGTTCATCCGCTCGACGAACGGCAAAGGTGCGAACGGCGCGAGCGCCTCGGAGAACACCACCGGACCCGAACCCGGACCGCCACCGCCATGCGGGGTGGAGAAGGTCTTGTGCAGGTTGATGTGCATCGCATCGACGCCGAGATCGCCCGGGCGCACCTTGCCGACCACCGCGTTGAAATTGGCGCCATCGCAATAGACGAAGCCGCCTGCTGCATGCACCGCATCCGAGATCGTCTTGAGATCGCGCTCGAACAGCCCGCAGGTGTTGGGGTTGGTGATCATCACGCCGGCGACATCGGGGCCCAGACGCGCCAGCAGCGCCTCCAGATTGATCCGGCCATCGGGGTTGGCGGGAATGTCCTCGACCTGATAGCCGACGAATGCCGCGGTCGCAGGGTTGGTGCCGTGCGCGCTTTCGGGGACCAGGATCACCGAACGCTTGTCGCCGCGCGCCTCGAGCGCCGAGCGGATCGCGAGGATGCCGCACAGTTCACCATGCGCGCCCGCCTTGGGCGACATCGCGACGCCCGCCATGCCGGTGAGCTTGATCAGCCATTCGCCAAGCTCGTCGATGACCGCGAGCGCGCCCTGCACGGTGTGGATGGGCTGCAGCGGGTGAATGTCGGCAAACCCGGGCAGCCGCGCCATCTTCTCGTTGAGGCGCGGATTGTGCTTCATCGTGCACGATCCCAGCGGAAACAGGCCAAGATCGATGGCATAGTTCTGGCGGCTGAGGCGGGTGTAATGCCGCACGGTTTCCTGCTCGGACAGGCCGGGCAGGCCGATCGCGGCCTTGCGCTCGAGCCCGCCGAGGCGCGAAGCGACCTTGGGGGCTTCCATCAGATCGACCCCGGTGCGGGTGGAATCGCTGATCTCGAAGATCAGCGCCTCTTCCAGCATCAGCGCGCGGTTGCCGGTGCTGGTCGCCTGGGCGGTGCCTGCGGTATCGTCGACCGACTGGCGAGTGGGCCGGCCCTGGTTGTTCATGCTCATGCCAGCACCTCCTGCAAAGCGGCCGCAAAGGCCTCGATATCCTCATGGGTCGCCGTCTCGGTCACCGCGACGATCAGCCCGTTCGAAAGCGCTGCTTCTTCAGGGTAAAGCCGTCCGAGCGAAACCCCGCCGAGGATCTGGCGATCAGCCAGTTCGCGCACGATCGCGCGCGCATCCTTGGGAAGAACCAGCGTGAACTCGTTGAAAAAGCTGTCATTGAGCACCGATACGCCGGGCACCTGCGCCAGTCGGTCGGCGGCGGTCACCGCCATCGCGTGGTTGATCTCGGCCAGCGAGCGCAGCCCCTTCTCGCCCAGCAGCGTCATATGGATGCTGAATGCCAGCGCGCAAAGCCCCGAGTTAGTGCAGATGTTGCTGGTCGCCTTTTCACGGCGGATATGCTGCTCGCGTGTCGACAGGGTGAGAACGTAACCACGCTTGCCTTCGGTATCGACGGTCTCGCCGCAAAGCCGGCCAGGCATCTGGCGGACGTACTTCTGCTTGCAGCCGAACAGGCCCACATAAGGCCCGCCGAACTGCAGACCGACGCCCAGCGACTGGCCTTCGCCGACCACGATGTCCGCGCCCATCTCGCCCGGGCTGCGCAGTGCGCCCAAAGCTACCGGCTCGGTCACCACCGCGATCAGCAACGCGCCGGCTGCCTGAGTCGCCTGCGCTAGCGCGGTAAGATCGCTAACGCGGCCCAGAATGTCGGGATACTGTACCACGACACAGCTGGTGTTCTTGTCGATCTGCGCGATCAGAGCGTCGATATCGGTGTCTGCGGTCAGCGTCGGTGCGGAGTGCACCAAGGCATCGCCGGTGAAGCGGGCCATCGTCTTGGCGACGCCGACATAATGCGGGTGCAGGCCCGACGACAGCAGGGCGGTCGCGCGCTTGGTTATCCGCCGCGCCATGCCGATCGCTTCCCAGCACGCGGTCGAGCCGTCGTACATCGAGGCATTGGCGACATCGACCCCGAGCAGCCGTGCGACCTGAGTCTGGAACTCGAACAGCATCTGCAGCGTGCCCTGCGCGATTTCCGGCTGATAGGGCGTATACGCCGTCAGGAACTCGCCGCGCTGGATCAGGTGATCGACCGAGGCGGGAACGTGATGGCGATAGGCGCCTGCCCCCATGAAGAACGGCACTTCGCCCGCAACCAGGTTCTGGCCGGCAAGCTTCTTCATATGGCGCTCGACCGACATTTCGGGCGCGTGCATCGGCAGATCGTGGATCGGCCCGCTCAGCCGCGCTTCCTGCGGAATATCGATGAACAGGTCGTCGATCGTCGCGGCGCCGACGGTGGCCAGCATCGCCTGACGGTCATGGGAGTTGAGGGGAAGATAGCGCATGGGTGAGTGATGTCCTGTGGCGGAATAGCCAGGGTGTAATCAGGGATTGCGTGTCAGATCAGAGGCCTGCGACGTATTTCTTGTACGCGCCCTCATCCATCAGGCCGTCGAGCTCGCTGGCATCGCTGAGCTCGAGCCTGAAGAACCAGCCATCGCCTTCGGGGTCGGTGTTGACCAGAGCAGGCTCATCGGCGAGCACGTCATTGCCTTCGACGATGGTGCCCGAAACCGGGCTGTAGACGTCGCTTGCGGCCTTGACCGATTCGACGACCGCGGCTTCATCGCCCTTGTCGAACTGCTTGCCTTCGGTCGGCACGTCGACGAACACCACATCGCCCAACTGCTGTTGCGCATATTCGGTGATGCCGACGGTGGCGACATTGCCTTCCACTTCGACCCATTCATGTTCTTCGGTAAAATAGCGGCTCATGATCCGGCTCCGTTCGTTCAGGTAAAATCAGGCCGCGGTGGGCCGGTGGTAGCGATGGGGTACAAAGGGCATGGCAGCGACGGTGACCGCGATGCGCTTGCCGCGCACCTCGGCTTCCAGCGCGGTGCCGATGGCGGCGTTCGCGGCAGAGACCATGCCCATCGCGATCGGCGCGCCGAGGCTGGGGGCAAAACCACCCGAGGTGACCTTGCCGACCAGACGATCGCCCGCGAACAGCTCGGCACCCTCGCGCACCGGCTGGCGGCCCTCGACGGCCAGGCCGACGCGCTTGCGCGGTGCGCCGCCGGTAAGCTCACCCAGCACGCGCTCGGCCCCGGCAAAGCCGCCCTCGGCGCGGCGGCGCTTGCTGATCGCAAAGCCCAGATCGCCTTCGATCGGGCTGGTATCTTCGTCGAGGTCATGGCCGTAGAGCGGCAGACCCGCCTCGAGCCGCAGCGAATCGCGCGCGCCCAGCCCGATCGGCTTGACGCTCTCGATCGCGCACAGCCGGTCGGCCAGTGCCGCGGCATGGTCGCAATCCACGCTGATCTCGAAACCGTCCTCGCCGGTATAGCCCGAGCGGCTGATCCACAGCGACATGTCGTCCAGCGTGAAAGCGCCCGCCTGCATGAAATAGAGCGAGGCGACATCGGGGATCAGGCTGGCCAGCGCCTCGCCCGCCTTGGGCCCCTGCAGCGCGAACAGCGCGCGCTCGTCGAGCAGCGTGATCACCACCTCGTCGGGGAAAGTCTCGCGCATATAGGCAAGGTCATCATATTTGCAGGCGCCATTGACCACCAGATACAGATCCCGCTCACGCCGGGTGATCATCAGATCGTCGAGCACGCCGCCATCTTCGCCCAGCAACAGCGAATAGCGCATGCGGTTGACGCCCAGCGCCTTGATCTCGCCGGGGACCACGGTTTCGAGCGCGCCATCAGGGTCTTCGCCGGTCAGCAGCACCTGGCCCATATGGCTGACATCGAACAATCCGGCGTTCTCGCGCGTCCACAGATGCTCGGCCATCACGCCTTCATACTGCACCGGCATCTGATAGCCCGCAAACGACACCATCCGGCCACCGCGCGCGCGGTGCCAGGCGTCCAGCGTCAGCAATTTGTCAGGAATGCGCTCGAGCATCTCGGCGATATAGTCGGTGGTCATCTGGCACTCCGGTGGCATGAGGCTGAACGCCACGGCACGGCCCATTGGCCCTGCCCGACATCCAACCCCCTCTGTCACTTGAACCTGAGAGCTTTCATGATGATCCGCGTTGCGGACCCCCATTTACCCCTTCGGTGGAGCAGCCCGGCAGGGCCACCCGCTTTCCAGAGCGCCGACTAACGACACGGTCCCGATGACCTGAGAGATTCCGGGGCGGTTGCTCCTTCGGTGGCGGGGCTTGCACCCCGCGCTCTCCCGTGTCGTCTTCAAGGGCTTGCGCCCCATCGACGCCTGAGGGAATGACCAAAGCCGAAAGGGCTGTCAATCAAATTACGCTGCGTTGCAATATCCGCACGTCAGACGTGGCTGAGCCCCTCGGGCGCATGGCCGAAAATCGCGCGGTGGCAGGTCAGCGCGAACCGGTCGGTCATCCCGGCAAGGAAGTCTGCGATGTGGCGGCTTTGCGCGGGCTCGCCTGCGGGCATACGGGTGCGCCAATCCTCGGGCAAAAGGCCGGGATCACCGCGATAGGCGGCAAACAGCGCAGCGATCACCTCGCGGGCCAGCGCCGCCGCCTCGAGCTGGCGCGGGTGGTGATAGACGCGGTCGTACATGAAAGCCTTGAGCTGGCGCTCCTGCGCCGCCATGGGTTCGGAAAATCCCGCGATCGTCTGTCCGGCACTGCGGACATCCGCGATCGACGTGATCCCCAGAGCGGCGATTCGCGCCCGGGTCGATGCGATCACGTCATTGACCATCAGGCCGATCTGGTCGCGGACGAATTCTGCCTGCAGCCGGTCGGGGCTGACATCGGCAAAGCGCCGGCGGATCGCGTCCCATTGCGCGGCGGCGAAGGGCAGAGCGAGCAGGTCGTCGAATGCCAGAAAGCCCGCGCGCAGGCCGTCATCAATGTCGTGGTTGTCATAGGCGATGTCGTCGGCGACCGCGGCCACCTGCGCTTCGAGCGAGGCATGGCGGCCCAGGTCGAGATCGAACGCGGCGTCGATCTCTGCCAGCGCCCAGGGTGCAGCGCTGACCGGGCCGTTGTGTTTCGCCAGCCCTTCGAGCACTTCCCAGCTGAGGTTCAATCCGTGCCAGCGCGGATAAGGCGATTCGAGCACGTGCAGCGCGCGCAGCGTGTGGGCGTTGTGATCGAACCCGCCCTGCCCCGCCATCGCTTCCTGGAGCGCATCCTCGCCCGCATGCCCGAACGGCGGATGGCCGATGTCGTGCGCCAGGCACAGCGCTTCGGTCAGATCCTCGTCGAGTCCCAATGCGCGCGCGATCGTACGTCCGATCTGCGCAACCTCGAGGCTGTGGGTCAGCCGGACACGGTAATGGTCGCCATCGGGCGCGACGAACACCTGCGTCTTGTGGCGCAGGCGGCGAAAGCTGATCGAGTGGATGATGCGGTCGCGGTCGCGCTGGAAGGCGCTGCGCGGGCCCCGGGTCGGCGCACCGCCTTCGGCATATTGCCGTCCGCGCGTGGCGTCGGGATCGCAGGCATAAGGAGCGCGGGGGTGCATTGGCTTGGTACCGTTTTCAGAATATGGCGGGTGCCGGACAAAGGCCGGAAAACGGACCCTCCATCGGCCAAAGCCGCGTGCCGATCAACCCTCGCCCATGATCCAGTCGACCGCGGCATGCGCGTGGATCTCGGTGCCGTCATAGATCGGCAGCACATTGGCCTTGGTGTCGATGATCATCTCGAGCTCGGTGCAGCCCAGCACCACCGCCTCGACATCTTCCTTGGCGATGTTGGTGAGGAAGGTCTTCATCGTGCGCTCGGATTCGCGCACCACCCGGCCTTCCATCAGCTCGTCATAGATGATCCGGTCAATCTCCTCGACGCGGTCCATCTGGGGTGCGAGCAGGCTGATGCCGTGACCGATCAGCCGCTGGCGATAGAAGCTCTCGAGCATCACGTTGCGCGTCCCGATCAGCGCGGCGCGCTTGATGCCATCGGCCTGCATCTTCTCGCCGACGCAATCGGCGATGTGGATGATAGGCACGCTGACGGCACCCTGTACCCGGTCGTAGACCTTGTGCATCGAGTTGGCGCAGATCAGGATCGCGGTGGCGCCCGCCTGTTCGAGCGAGCGCGCCGCTGCGGTGAGCTTTTCGGCAGCATGATCCCAGCCCTCGGGCGTGGTCACCTGCGCCAGATCGCAGAAGTTCAGGCTTTCGATCACCATCGGACCGCTGCACAGCGATCCTGCGCGCTTCTGCACTTCCTTGTTGATCAGCCGGTAATAGGTCTCGGTCGAAACCCAGCTCATCCCGCCGATCAGGCCGATCTTCCGCATGCGGCTCAGTGCCCCAGGTTCTTGCAGATATCCTCGACCATCTTCTTGGCGTCGGCGAGCAGCATCATCGTCTGGTCCATGTAGAACACGTCGTTGTCGACGCCCGCATAGCCCACGCCTCCCATCGAGCGCTTGATGAAGAACACGGTCTTGGCCTTGTCGACATCGAACACGGGCATGCCATAGATCGGCGACGACTTGTCAGTCTTGGCCGCGGGATTGACCACGTCGTTGGCGCCGATGATGAAGGCGACATCGGTCTGCGCGAACTCGCTGTTGATGTCCTCGAGCTCGAACACCTCGTCATAGGGCACGTTGGCTTCGGCGAGCAGCACGTTCATGTGGCCAGGCATGCGGCCTGCGACCGGGTGGATCGCATATTTGACGCTGACGCCTTCCTTCTTGAGCAGGTCGCCCATCTCGCGCAGCGCATGCTGCGCCTGCGCCACCGCCATGCCGTAGCCGGGCACGATGATCACGCTTTCAGCCTGCTTCATCATGTAGGCTGCATCTTCGGCGCTGCCGCGCTTCCAGGGGCGATCGATCTTGGGTGCGCCATCGCCGCCGCCGCCGGATTCGGCACCGAAACCGCCTGCAATCACCGAGATGAAGCTGCGGTTCATGGCCTTGCACATGATGTAGGAAAGGATCGCACCCGAAGAGCCGACTAGTGCGCCGGTGATGATCATCGCGGTGTTCGACAGGGTGAAGCCCATCGCCGCTGCCGCCCAGCCCGAATAGCTGTTGAGCATAGAGACGACGACCGGCATGTCCGCGCCGCCGATGGGGATGATCAGCAGGAAGCCGATGATGAACGCGAGTACGGTGATCGCGAGGAACAACCAGCCTTCGCCGGGGCCGCCTTCGGGCGAGACGGTGTAGACCGCGATCATCCCGAGGATGGCGGCAAGCACGCCCAGGTTGATGACATGACGCCCCGGCAGCATGATCGGCGAGCCCGACATGTTGCCGTTCAGCTTGAGGAACGCGATGACCGATCCCGAGAAGGTGATCGCACCGATCGCAACGCCAAGGCCCATTTCGACGCGGCTGACCGCGAGAATCTGGCCCGTTGCATCGAGAATGCCGAACGCTTCGGGGTTGAGCCAAGCTGCCAGCGCCACCAGCACAGCGGCCAGGCCAACCAGCGAGTGGAATGCGGCCACCAGCTGCGGCATGTCGGTCATCTTGATCTTGCGCGCGATGACGAAGCCCGCGACACCGCCGATTGCGATCGCGGCGATGATCTCGACGATGTTGGCGATGTCATGCGTGATCAGCGTGGTGATCACCGCGATGCCCATGCCGATCATGCCGAAACGGTTGCCGTCGCGGCTGGTTTCGGGGCTGGAAAGCCCGCGCAGCGCGAGGATGAAGAACACGCCGGCGACCAGATAGGCCAGCGAAACCCAGGGGCTCACCGGGGCGGCATCGCCACCCGAGGCGAACGCGGGAACGGAGGTCAGCGCGCTGCACGCAGCAGCGGCGAACGCCAGTGGACGTTGGCGGATAGAATGGCGATTGAAATTCATTGCTGCCCCCAGAGCCATCACTTGCGCTCCTTCTTCTTGTACATCGCAAGCATGCGCTCGGTGACGGCAAAGCCGCCGAAGATATTGACCGATGCGAACACCACCGCCAGCAGCCCCAGATATTTGGCGACAGCCGATCCGGCCTCGGCGCTGGCAATCAGCGCGCCGACGATGATCACCGACGAAATCGCATTGGTCACCGCCATCAGCGGCGTGTGCAGCGCAGGGGTCACCGACCAGACAACGTAATAGCCGACGAAGCAGGCCATCACGAAGATCGAGAGGATTGAGATGAAGTCCATATAGCTCGCCCTTTTTCGTTATCAGGCCGCCGCTCGGCGCGGCTGGGGAATGGCACGCCCCATTTCGTGCGACGCCTCAAGCCAGCAGGCTATGGCATCATAGATATTTTCGAGAGCTTCTTGCGGGGTGGACCCATCCGAACGACACCCAGGCAGATCCGGAGCAACAGCACCAAAACCTCCGCCGTCTTCAGGCGAAAGCGGAAATATGTCGACCTCATAATCGTGTGGCTTCATCTCGAACTTCCTTTGACCGCATCTATGAACTGGATCAGTTCGCGGATGTATACTGGCTTGATCGGACGATGTGCCGGTATCGTCAATATCTCAGGCCTGGCAATGTGCTTCACCTTATAATGCGATCCCTTGGTGGGCGGCGTGCAGGCTATCCCTGCTGACTCACACACCTTTATGATATCTTCGATACGCCAATCCCTGGGGTTGTTGCGCATTTGGGTGAGGAGCTTGTCACTCTTGGCCATCCGCAGCATCAAGGTCCCAAAGCCGTTCGGCTAACCCAGCAACCTCTCGCTGACGACCTTGCCGCCCATCGTCACGCGGACGCCCTGAACGATCTCGTCGTCATCGGGGAACACGGGCGCCTTGGCTTCCTTGTCCCAGAAGGCCGAGAAGAAGTTGAGCAGGTTGCGCGAAAAAAGCGCCGAGGCATCGGTGGCAAGACGCGAGGGCACGTTGCGGTGGCCGACGATCTTGACGCCGTGCCTGATCACGACCTCGCCCGCCACTGCGCCTTCGACATTGCCGCCCTGCTCGACCGCAAGGTCGACCAGCACGCTGCCGGGCTTCATGCTGGCGATCTGCGCGTCCGAAACCAGCCGCGGGGCGGCGCGGCCCGGGATAAGCGCGGTGGTGATCACGATGTCCTGCTTGGCGATGTGCGACGAGACCAATTCGGCCTGCGCCGCTTTGTATTCGTCCGACATCTCGGTGGCATAGCCGCCTGCGCCTTCGCCTTCGATGCCGGCAACGTTTTCGACGAAGATCGCCTTGGCGCCCAGCGACTGGATCTGTTCCTTGGTCGCCGAGCGAACGTCGGTGGCCGAAACCTGCGCGCCCAGTCGGCGCGCGGTGGCGATCGCCTGCAATCCGGCAACGCCGACACCCATCACGAAGACCTTGGCAGCCGACACCGTGCCTGCTGCGGTCATCATCATCGGGAACGCCTTGCCATATTCGGAGGCGCCATCGAGCACCGCCTTGTATCCGGCAAGGTTCGACTGCGACGAGAGGATATCCATCGACTGCGCACGGGTGATGCGCGGCATGAACTCGAGCGCGAGCGCCTGAAAGCCCGCGGCGGCATAGGCATCGATGCGCGCCCGCTCACCGAACGGGTTCAGCGACGCTGCGATCATCGCGCCCGGCTTGGCGCCGGCCAGGCTGGCGGGGTCGGGGCCCTGGATGCCGAAGATGATATCGGCACCTGCGAGCACCTCTGCGCGCGAGGCGACGGTGGCACCGGCAGCGGCGAAATCGGCATCGGATACCGACGCGAACTCGCCCGCCCCGGCCTCGACCGCCATTTCCGCGCCCAGCGCGATGAATTTCTTCACCGTTTCCGGGCTCGCCGAAACGCGCCGTTCACCCGATGCCTGCTCCTTGAGGACCGCGATTTTCATGCAGGTCGCCGGTCAGCTGGCGATGAGAACGACGACGAACGCTGTCACCAGCGCCGCGATGATCGTGCCGGTCTTCATCCAGCCCATGAACCCTTCATAGGTCTGGCGGGCGGTTTCGATGTTGTTGCTGGACATGTCGTTGGCCATGGTCAGAGCCTTCCCCATTACAAATGTTGCCGAAATTAAACTCGGTTCGCCTTAACCGAATGCCGGGTGCGGCTCAATCCCGCAAGCGTCAATTCGCTAGTGTGCTCCCAAGCATAGCTTTAATCGGGTTTTTACCACATGCGACTACACGAACCCATGATGGCAAAAGAACGAACCGACGCAGATCAGCAAATCCGCCGTGTGATGCTGATCGATAACGAACCGGCGCAATGCCGGCTGGTCGCCGCGCTGGCGGCCAAGGCTGGCTGGCGCACGGTGTTCGCGCATGATTCGGAAACCGCGATCGCGATGCTGGGCACGCAGGAAGGGATGATGCTCGATGCCATCATCCTCGATCAGTGGGTGCCAGGCGACGAGGCCGCCGAACTGATCGCCGAGCTGAAGTCGCGCCGCCCTGCTTTGCCGATCCTGATGCTTACCGCCAGCACTTCGCCGCTGCTCGCGGTCGAGGCGATGCGCGCAGGCGCCACCGACTATCTGATCAAGCCGATCGCACCCGACCGGCTGGTCGCTGCGCTCAACGCCGCCACCCGCAAGGACGACGCCGACGAGCTGCGCCCGCTGACCGAGAAGATCGCAGCGCCGCTCGATTTCGACGAAATGATCGGATCGTCGCCGCGCTTCCGCGCCGCGCTCGCCATCGCCGCCAAATCCGCGCGCACCCATTCGCCGGTGCTGATCGAGGGCGAAAGCGGTACGGGCAAGGAAATGATCGCACGCGCCATCCACGCATCGAGCCCGCGCGCCAAGCTGGCGCTGCGGCTGGTGACCTGCGCGGGTGCATCGAGCGGCCAGATCGAATCGCAGCTGTTCGGGCATGAACGTGGAGCGTTCCCCGGCGCGTTCGATCGCCATGTCGGCGTGATCCAGCGGGTCGAGGGCGGCACGCTTTTCATCGACGAGATCGATCAAGTCCCGCTCGAATCGCAGGCCAAGCTTGCCGATGCCATTCGCGAGGGTGAAATCCGTCCGCTTGGCGCGCGGCACAGTCAGCGCTGCGACGTGCGCTTCATCTGCGCCAGCAACTCGCCGCTCAAGCCGATGGTCGAGGCGGGCACCTTCCGCGAGGACCTGTATTACGCGATCGCCCCGGTGCAGATCACCATCCCCGCGCTGCGCGACCGTTCGAGCGACATTCCCGCGCTGGTCCGCCATTTCCTCAACCGCATCGCCGAACAGCCCGGCATGCGGGGGCTCGGCATCACCGACGAGGCGCTGTCGCTGCTGTCGAGCTTCGACTGGCCGGGCAATGTCCGCCAGCTGCAGAACGCGCTGTTCCGCGCCGCGATCTTCTGCGACGGCGATGCGCTGACCACGGCCGAGTTCCCGCAGCTCACCACTATGCTGGGCGAGGACGAACCGCGGCGCGCGTCGGCCAGCCATGACGGCATCGGGATCCAGCTCTATGCCGAGGACGGCAATCTGCGCCCGCTCGAGGAAATCGAGGCGGACGTCATTCGCCTCGCCATCGGCCATTATCGCGGGCGGATGACCGAAGTCGCGCGCCGTCTGGGGATCGGCCGGTCGACGCTGTACCGAAAGCTGACCGAGCTGGGCATCGACAACGCCGCCTGAGCGGCGCACTGCACCCCAGCCCCTTTTTTCCTTCCCTGCACTGCCCGCCGTCCATAAGAGCGGGCAGATGATTCAGCCCGCCCTCGACGTCCTGCATGACACCTTCGGTTTCTCGGCCTTTCGGGGCGTGCAGGACCAGGTGGTCGGGCGCGTCATGGCCGGGCGCAACACGCTGGCGATCATGCCTACCGGCGCTGGCAAATCGCTGTGCTATCAGCTGCCGGCAGTGGCGCTCGATGGTTGCTGCGTCGTCATATCGCCGCTGATCGCGCTGATGCACGACCAGCTGCGCGCAGCGACCGCGCTCGGTATCCGCGCCGCCAGCTTGACCTCGGTTGATGCCGACTGGCAGGAAACGCAGGACCGCTTCCGCGCAGGCGAACTCGATCTGCTTTATGTCGCGCCCGAACGCGCGAGCTCGGAAGGGTTCCGCAACCTGCTCGGCCGCGCGCCGATATCGATGTTTGCGATCGACGAGGCGCATTGCGTTTCGGAATGGGGGCATGATTTCCGCCCCGATTACCGGCTGCTGCGGCCATTGCTCGACAGCTTCCCCGATCGTCCGAGGCTGGCGCTGACCGCGACGGCCGATGCGCACACCCGCGAGGACATCCTCAAGCAGCTCGGGATCGAACGCGACGGGATGATCATCGCGGGGTTCGACCGGCCCAACATCCGCTATGCGGTGCACCCGCGCGATGGCCTGACCCGGCAGATCGGCGATCTGGTCTCCGCCAACCCCGGCCCCGGCATCGTCTATGCGCAAACCCGCGCGGGCACCGAGAAGCTCGCCGAGCAGCTCGGACGGGACGGCAAGCGCCAGGTGCGCGCCTATCACGCCGGGATGCCGCCAGAGGTGCGCCGCGCCAACCAGGACGCGTTCATCGCCAGCGAAGACATGGTGATGTGCGCGACCGTCGCGTTCGGCATGGGGATCGACAAGCCCGATGTCCGCTTCGTGGTGCACGCAGGGCTGCCCAAGTCGATCGAGGGCTATTACCAGGAATCGGGACGCGCGGGCCGCGATGGCGAGCCTGCCGAGGCGCATCTGTTCTGGGGCGCGGACGATTTTGCGCGCGCCCGGATGCGGATCAGCGAGATCGAGCCCGAGCGTCAGGCGGGCGAGCGCGCGCGGATCTCTGCGCTGGGCGCGCTGGTCGAGACCGGCAGCTGCCGCCGCGCGATCCTGCTGCGGCACTTCGGCGAGAGCCCGCCCGAGACCTGCGGCAATTGCGACAACTGCCTCAATCCGCCCGCGAGCGTCGATGCGACGCAGACCGCGCGCAAACTGCTTTCCGCAGTCTACCGCACCGGACAGAGCTTTGGCATCGGCCATCTCGAAGCGGTGCTGCGCGGCCAGACCAACGACAAGGTCACCCAGCGCGGGCACGACAAATTGTCGGTGTTCGGGATCGTGCAGGACGACGAGGTCGCGCTGATCAAGCCGGTGGCGCGCGCGCTGCTGCTGCGCGATGCGCTCGACACCAACGAACATGGCGGGCTGATGCTCGGCCCCGGCGCGCGCGCGATCCTGCGCGACGAGGTGCAACTGGCGCTGGTGCTGCCACCCAAGCGCGCCAGGCGCGGCAGGCGCGGGTCGGACGACAGCCCCAACCCGGTGAGCAATCCGCTGTTCGAGGCGCTGCGGGCGTGTCGCCGCGAACTGGCGCAGGAGGCCGGCGTGCCGCCTTACGTCATCTTCCACGACAGCACGCTGCGCGAGATGACCGACCGCAGCCCGCGCACGCTCGATGCGCTGTCGCGCATTTCGGGCGTCGGCACCCGCAAGCTCGAGGCCTATGGAGAGGCCTTCCTGCAGGTCATCCTCGACCATGGCGGCTAATGCACGGATATATTGACACGCATTGTGCCAATATATAGCCTTTCGCATACCGGACAATCGAGAGGATCCCGCATATGCCCCAGCCCTTCACCGTGTTGAACGAGGTCTTCCCACGCGATCCTGCGACCATGGCGGGGCTGATGCAGCCGGGGCCCGATGGGCCGATCTTCATGATCAACCTGCTGAAGTTCAAGGACAAGGCGGTGTACGAGGATGGCCGCGAGACCGACCTTACCGGACGCGAGGCCTATATGATCTATGGCCGTGCGGTGGCGCAGTTGCTCCCCACGTTCGGCGGTGTCGCGATGTTCGCCGCTGATGTCACCTTCCTTTCGCTCGGCCAGGTCGGCGAGCTGTGGGACGAGGTCGCGATCGGCGTCTATCCCAAGCGCGGCGACATGGTGCGCATGTCGATGTCCGAAGAGTGGCGCGAAATCGCGGTCCACCGCAGCGCCGGGCTCGACGGCCAGCTCAACATCGAGACCGTACTGTCGGCCGAAGCGATGGCCATGCCCTGGCTGCAGCCTATCCTTGCGCAGATCGGCGCCAAGGGGTGACAGCGACGAGGCTTGCTAGTAAGCCGCTTAACATGGACGCACCCTCCCCAGCCCGCCATCCCGATGGCCGCAAACAGCGCAGTGAACGCAGCCGCCTCGCGATTGTCGATGCCATGCTCGACATCATCATGGGGGGCAAGATGGAGCCCAGCGCCGCAGAAATTGCCGAGCGCGCCGGAGTGAGCGCCCGCACGGTGTTCCGCCATTTCGAGGAAATGGACAGCCTTTACAGCGAGATGACCGAGCGGATGGAGGCGCAGATCATGCCCATCATCCAGCAGCCGTTCACCGGTGAAGGCTGGCGCGCGCAGCTCGGCCAGCTGCTCGAGCGCCGCGCGATGATCTATGAAAAGATCATGCCGCTGAAGATCGCTGCCAGCATCCGCCGATTCAGCTCGGACTATCTGATGCTCAATTACCAGCGCTTCCTGCATCTGGAGCGCACGGGCCTTGAAAACGTGCTGCCCGATGCGGTGCGCAAGAATGCCATCCAGATGTCGGCGATCGAGATGTGCGCGGGCTTCCAGACCTGGCGCAGGCTGCGGCAGGACCAGAATCTGAGCATCGAGCAGGCGGCCGACGTGGTCAAGCTGACTATCGACAAATTGCTGGACTGACCCCGATGCGCGCCGCGCTGGCCCTGCTGTGCGCAGCATCGCTGGCGCTTCCAGGGTGCACGCAGGCGCCTGACGAGACGCCGGAGCAGCCGGCCGCAGCCCGGGCCAGTTGCCTCCCCAAGACCTTTGTCGCGGGGAACTTCATCCCCCTGCCCGGCGGATCGTTCCTCAAGGGCGCCGACCCGCTCTATCCGGAAGAGGCGCCGTCGATGCAGCTGCGGGTCAGCGGCTTCCAGATCCAGAGCCATGAGGTCACCAACGACCAGTTCGCCACATTCGTGCAGGCCACCGGCCATGTCACCGATGCGGAAAAGGCGGCCACCAGCGACGATCCCGCTGCCGGATCGGCGCTGTTCCTGCGCGACGAAGACGGCCGCAACGGGCGCTGGGTGCTGCGCAAGGGCGCAACCTGGCGCGCGCCCGAGGGCAAGGGATCATCGATCACCGGCAAGGGTCGCCACCCCGTGGTGCACGTGACGCTCGCCGATGCGCGCGCATATGCCGTCTGGGCCGGGGGCCGCCTGCCGACCGAGGAAGAATGGGAATATGCCGCGAGCACCGGTCTTCCCGACGGCGCCAACCGCTTTTCCGGCGCGGTGGACGAAGCCGGCAAGCCGCGCGCCAATCACTGGCAAGGCGTGTTTCCGGTGGTCGACGAGGGCACGGACGGCTTTTCGGGCACGGCGCCTGCGGCCTGCTTCCCCGCGGATCGCAACGGCGTGCACGATCTGATCGGCAACGTCTGGGAGTGGACCGACAGCCCGGCCGACGATGCGCACATGATCATCAAGGGCGGCAGCTGGCTGTGCGCGGCGAATTTCTGCGCGCGCTATCGCCCGGCTGCGCGCCAGCCGCAGGAAAACGACTTTTCCTCCAACCATATCGGCTTTCGCATCATCCGCGATGCCGCAGCGCCAGCGCTAGGAACAGCGCGATGACCGGCAGCGCGACCAGCACCGCATAGCTTTCGGGCGGATGATGAGTGCCCGGCTTGAGCACCCAGAAATTGAGCGCGTGCAAGGTCCGTTCGAACAGCAAGAGCGCCAGCGCCAGAGGCACCAGCGCGCGATAGCGCAAAGCCGCCGCCATCATCATCAAGCCCCAGACGATCTGCGTCGCGCCTGCCCAGGCGAACAGGCCGATCGTCCGCCCGCCATCGCGCGCCAGGTCCAGCCCCGCGATCATGCCGGCACCGCCATCGGGAGCGAACACATGGATCATCCCCGGCACCACCGCCAGCACGCCGCACAGCGCCAGAAAGCGCGACGATGCCGTGGCGGGCAGGCGCGGCTCGGCGGCAGGCAGCAATCGGGCCATCAATTGGGCCAGTAGATATAGGGATCGCCCTTCTTGAACTTCACGCCCAAAGGCTTGTCGATCGCCACCGGCGCCTCGATGGTGTGCGGGTAGAGCGGCTTGCGCGCGCCCTTCTGGTGGCTGGCGAGCAACGCCTTGAGTTCGGCCACCTTGGCGGGATTGCTCGCAGCCAGATCGCGCTTTTCGGTAGGGTCGTCCCTGAGGTTGAACAGCCAGGTCTTGGCGGGGCGCTCGGTCACCTGCAGCTTCCAGTCACCTTGGCGCACCACGCGGTAATAGGCGCTCTGCCAGTAAATCGCATCGTCGGGGCGCTTGCCAACGGGGTTTGCGGGATCGTCGCCGAGCAGGTCGACGCCATCGATGGCCAGCCCAGCAGGGATCGGCGCGCGTCCGGCTTTGGCCAGCGTCGGCATCAGGTCGATATGCGCCACCGGCGTGTCCACCACTGTCCCCGGCTTGATCTTCCCGGGCCAACGCACGAACATCGGCACGCGGATGCCGCCTTCGAACAGCGTCAGCTTCCACCCACGATAAGGGGCGTTGACCTCGGGCAGGCCGATATAGCCCGCGCCGCCATTGTCACTGGAAAAGACGATGATGGTGTTGTCGTCGAGCCCCTGCTGCTTCAGCGACGCCATGATCCGCCCGACGCTGCGATCGAGCGCGCGGACCATCGCGGCATAGACGCGCAAGCGGTGCGGCTTGATATCGCCCACCGCCTCGTAATCCGCCTTGGTCGCCTGCAGCGGGGTGTGGACGTTCCAGTGCGCGAGATAGAGGAAGAACGGGCGGTTGCGGTTGGCCTCGATCACCTTGATCGCCTCGTCGGTCCAGTAATCGGCGAGGTAGCCGCCGGGCTTGAACCAGTCGCCGCCATTGTAGCTGGTGGCATATTGCATCCGCGCCCACAGGAACTTGTCGATCGGGTCGAAGGGCAGCTTGGCGTTGACCGAATTGGGATCATCCTCGGGCAGATGCAGCGCGCTTGCCATCAGCAGGCTCTCGTCGAACCCTTGCGCGTTGGCGCTGAACTCGGGCCCATCGCCCAGATGCCATTTGCCGATATGCACGCTGTGATAGCCCGCAGGTTTCAGGATCTCGGCGATCGTGCGCTCGCTGCCGGGCAGGCCCTGGCCATCGAAATCGGGCGCGCCTTCGACCGCCGCCTCCTTGTAGGTCAGCTGCGGCAGACCCGAATCCATCTCCGCCGACAAGGCCGAGACGATCCGTCCCATGCCATCGGGGGTGGGGGTGAACTCGAACCCGGTGCGGGTGGGGTAACGCCCTGTGAGGATCATTGCGCGCGATGGCGCGCAGCTCGCGGTGCCCGAATAGGCGTTCGAATAGATCGCACCCTCGCCCGCCAGCCGGTCGATATTGGGTGTCGGCACAAGTCCGCCCGCCACGCCGCCGCCAAAGGTCGAGATGTCGTTGATGCCGAGGTCATCGGCGAGGATGAAGACGATGTTGGGCGGGCGCTCGCCGGCAGGGAGCGTAGCCACATCGGGCCCCTTCTGCCACGGAACCGGCCGGTTGGGGGCAACATCGTGCTTGCCGAAGTTCGACGCGGCAAACAGCAGCACCGTGCTCTTGTTGAACCACGCCCAGGTGGCGCCGGCCACCAGCAGCACGAGCAGTGCGATCAGGCCCTTGCGGATCATGCGGCCGGCTCCGTGACGAACATCTCTTCGCATCCGGTCCCCGCAAGCAGCGCGTCGAGCGCCTGCCTTGCATCCTCGGACAGGGCGCCGCGCGCCGCGCGCAGCGTCAGCAGGCACTTGGCCTGATAGGGAAACACCGGCTGGGTCCAGCGCCTGCCGTCGATCATGGTTTCGAAATCGCTCTGCCCGGCAGCGGCGGCCTGGGCATTGGCGAGCAGAAACGGAACATAGACGCGGCCGATCTCGGCGAGCAGCTCGCCCAGATGCGCCCAAAGCGCGCCAGGCTCCAGCCATTGGCCATCGGGCAATCCCGACAGGTCCTCCATCCGGTCGAGCCACGCACGCAGCCGCGGCGAGGCCTTGGCCATGATCCGCGCCGGCGTGGGGTCGACGATGCCCAGCTGGGTCAGCTGGCCATAGATCGCGAAGTCCGCCGCCGATGGGCGCGTTCCCAGCACGAAGCCCTGGCGCTGGACGATACGGTCGAGAATGCCGACCAGCCGCTGATAGCTCGCCTCGATGATCGGCGCGGTAACGTCGTTCGATCCCACGACATACAACCGGTCGATCTGCCGCCGGGCAAAGCCATCGGCCATCGGCTGCGCCACCTCATCGGCATAGCGGCTGTCCTGCCAGAAGATCAGCAGCGGCCCGGCATTGGCCGCGTCCTCGGCATAGTGCCAGCGATAGTGGAACATCGCCTTGGTCATCCACTCGTCGGCGAAATCCTCGATCAACGTGTCGAGAAACCGCAGCAGTTCGTCCTGCGGGATGACCGAGCGGTCGCCATGTTCGGCTTCCAGCCGCCGGATGATCGGGGAGGAATCGACAACCGCCTCGCGCGCATCACCTTCGCCGAAATAGACCGTCGGCAGCAGCTTGACCTTGGGCGCGGGATAGCCGGGCATGGGCTGCATGTGGCTGCCCCAGATCATGCGGTGCGCGATGCGGCGATAACGCAGCAGCGCCAGCATCTTGCGCGAATAGGGTGATCCCGGAGCCCCGAGCAACTCGACCGTTTGCATCCATTCCTCCGACCTGTTTTTATTGGCACAGGCTATGTCAATAGAGATGCGGGGTCAAGCGGGCCGCGCGCGCCTCCGCCCCCGCACCCATCGCACCACGCCATATAACAGCGCCACCAGCAACAGCCCCAGTCCGGCGAGCATCCACCAGTAATGCGCCGCCATCTTCTTGAGCGTGTTGATCCCGATCTGCTGGGTGGAATCATAGCCTTCAGGCATTTCGAGCACCCCATTGCGTTTCGCATAGGCGCGGTAATCGGCCATCAGCTCGGCGAACCTGGCGGGCTCGGCCTTGCTGAGATCGCGCGTCTCGCCGGGATCGCTGGCGATATCGAACAGCCGCCACCTGCCATCGCCATAAGGCTTGAGGTTGCGCACCAGCTTGTACGCCCCCTTGAACAAAGCTGCGTTACCCGACACCTCGAACCCCACCGGCACTTCGGCAGGGCGCACCGTATCGCTGTCGCCGCTGAGCAGCGGCACCAACGATGCGCCGTCAAAGGCATCGGCGCTTGCGGTGCCGCCCGCCAGCGCCAGCAGCGTGGGCGCGATGTCGCTCACCGTCGTCATCGCCGCGCTGGGCCTGGCCGGCGCGATGCCCGGACCGGCCATGATCATCGGCACATGCAGCCCGCCCTCGCTCGCGTAGAACTTGAACATCGCGCCGGGCGATGCGGCGGCATTGGCGAATTCGGGACCGATAAAGCCATAGGTCCCCTTCTCCCCCCAATTGTCCGCAGACACGCTGTAGCCGTTGGCGCGGGTCCACAGATCCATCGTGCGCGATCCGGCCATCGGGTTGCTGGGCTCCGGGCCATTGTCGGATGTGAACACGAACACGGTGTTGTGATACTGGCCGGTGCGCTTGAGGTGCGCGATGAGCCGCCCGACATGATGATCCATCGCCTCGATCATCCCGGCGTTGATCGCCATGTGCCGCGCGAACAGTGCCTGTTCCTGCGCGCTCAGGCTGTCCCACTCACGCAGGCCTTTCGGCGGATCGGCGAGCGGCGCGCCCTGCGGGATCAGCCCCATCGCCTGCGCGCGCTGCCAGCGCGCGGTGCGCATCGCGGCCCAGCCCTGGCGATAGGTATCGGCATATTTGCGGGTGAACTCGGCCGGGGCCTGCACCGGAATGTGCACCGCCTGAAAGCCGATATAGGCAAAGAACGGCTGATCGGCAGAGCCCGTTTCGAGATAGTCGACCATCTGATCGACCAGAAAGCGCGACGAATAGAAGTCCTTGGGCAGGCTCGCCGGCCTGCCATCCTCGAACCACGGCGCGGTCTTATAGTACGGCATGTAGGACTTCTGTTCCCAGTTGTCCGCGCCCGAGGCATCGAGAATGAACGACCGGTCGAAACCATGATCGCCCGGCAGGTCGCCCGGTCCATGGCCGAGATGCCATTTGCCGGTCATGTAGGTGCGATAGCCCCGCGCCTTGAGCCGCTCGGCGATCGTCGTCACGCCGGGTTCGAAGCGCAGCGAATAGCCGGTCTTGCCGATATGCTCGGCCGGGATCACCTCCTGAATCGTCGAGACGCCGGTGCGGTGATTGTCGAGCCCCGTCAGCAGCATCGCGCGCGACGGCGAGCACAAGGGCGAGCTGTAATAACGGGTGAACATCCGCCCGCGCTGCGCCAGCGCATCGATATTTGGCGTGTTCGCCTCGCCGCCGTAAATCCCCAGGTCCATCAGCGCGAGATCGTCCGCGAGCAGCACCACGAAGTTGGGCGGCGCCGCAGCGGTCGCGGCGACGGGGGCCGGTGCTGTGCCGTTAAGAGCGGCGCGCGGTGCCGTGGCGGCAAATGCGACCGATGCCGCACCCAGCCCGGCGATCGCCCACATGGCCATTTTCCATCCGATGCCCGCCAAGCCTTATCTCCCGTGCCGCTGGTCGCAGGTTATTTTGGCACAGGCTATGACACATGATCGGCAAGCGCAAGACCGACGCGACGGATGGAGCAAGCGGGTCGGGACAGGCCTGGCGCTCCCTGCGGGAGCGCCGCGGGGTCAGGCGCGCAGCAGCTCGGGCAGCCCTGTGGAGATCTGCGGCGGGGACGAACGGCGGAACTTTTCAAGGCTGATCGGCAGTTCGAACTGCAGCCCGGTGCAGTCCTCGACCGACCAGCGTGCCACCGCGCGGACCTTCAGGTTGACGCCCAGCGCCACCTCGAACTCGGTACCGGGCGGCACATCCCACAGCCCCTCGATCAGCGCGCCACCGGGCGAGATGTTCTTGATGCGCGCGGGGTAGCAATAGCCGTCATGGTGGATGCCGATGGTGCGCAGCACCTTGTAGCGCGTTTCGCGGCTGTGCTTGTGGCCGATCGGTTCGACATGGCTGTCGACTCCGGTCAGCCGCTCATTGGCTTCCTTGAGGCCCAAAGGCTTGCCGTAGATATAGCCCTGGACATGGCTGCAGCCCAGCGAGCGGATCAGCTCGAGCTCGTCGATGGTCTCCGCGCCCTCGGCGGTGGTTTCCATGTTGAGCGCTTCGGCGAGCGAGACGATCGAGCGGATGATCGCGCTGTTGGCACTGCCCGATTGCGCCGCTCCGCGCACGAAGCTCTGGTCGATCTTGATCTTGTCGAACGGCGCGGTGCGCAGATAGCCCAACGCCGAATAGCCGGTGCCGAAATCGTCGAGCGCCAGCCGCACGCCGATCGCCTTCAGCCGTTCGAAAATCCGGGCGGCGTCGAGCTTGTCGTCGAGGAACACGCTTTCGGTGATTTCCAGCTCTAGCCGCTCGGGTTCGAGCCCGCTCTGCGCAAGCGCATTGAGCACGATCGCCGGGAAGGCAGGATCGGCAAACTGCATCGGCGAAACGTTGACCGCGATGCGCACCTGGCGCGGCCAGGCTGCGGCGTCGGCGCACGCGGTGCGCAGCACCCATTCGCCCAGCTGCATGATCAGGCCCGATTCCTCGGCGATCGGCACGAACACGCCCGGGCTGATCGGGCCACGCGCCGGATGCTCCCAGCGCGCCAGCGCCTCGAACCCGCTGATCGTTTCAGTGGCGACGTTGACCACCGGCTGATAGGCGATGCTCATCCCGCCCGCCTGCAACGCGGCACGCAGCTCGCCTTCGAGCGCGCGGCGTTCATGCGCGACCTTGTGCATGTCCTCGCTGTAGAATTTCCAGATGCCGCGCCCGTTTTCCTTGGCGGAATAGAGCGCAAGGTCGGCGTTGCGGATCAGCGTTTCCGCGCCCGAGGCGTGGCGGCCATCGGCTATCGCGATGCCGACCGAGGCACCGATGACGATCTGGTTGCCTTCGACCATGTAGGGATGGCTGAGGTTGACGATCACCGAACGGGCGATATCCGCCAGCCGCTCTTCGCTGATGATGCCCGGCAGCACCACCTGGAATTCGTCGCCGCCCAGACGGCCGACCTCGCCGCTGTCGCCGATGGTGCGCTTGAGCCGCTCGGACACCTGCTTGAGCAGCGCATCGCCGATCGGGTGGCCCAGCGTATCGTTGACCTGCTTGAAGCGATCGAGATCGAGCAGGAACAGCTCTCCCACCGGCCCCAATGTGTGCGAGATGCTGAGCAGCGCAAAGGAATAGGCGGCCGACGACAGGCACACGACCCAGGCCAGCATCCGCGGAAACCGCACCCCGGCAAGCTGTCGCGCGCGCGTGCTGACGGATGGCAGATAGATCAGGATATCGATGACGATCGACACCAGAATGGCCATCACCAGCGGCAGCGAAACATCATTGAGCGCGAAGCCGCCCGCGACGACGGTGATCGTGAGCGCCAGCGTCCTGACACCGATGACGATCGGCCACAGCGCACAGATCGCAAGCAGAGACACCGCCGAAATCGGGTTGATCCCGCTCAGCCCTTCGACCGCGCCCTGAGTGCGACGGTGAATCGTCGGCGCTTCGGCAGTTTCTTGTGGTGACGTCTTCTGTCCGAACATGCCAATCCGCATAAAGCGTGGCGATTAGCAAAGCGTTACCGATGGCCCCGCAACGGGGGCAGAACCGTGTAAAATCGGGCGTTCCGGATGCGGCAGCAGGCAGACGGGATCGATTGGCAAATCACGCCGCAGCCCCCATATTGCCGACATGCAAACGCTGCGCGACTCCATCGGCACCGAAATCCGCAGAATCTTCGCCGACCCCGGCGGCAAGGTGATCGAGATTTCGCGCACGGACGAAGGTCTGTTCGGCCCGGATTCGGTGTGCTGGCAGGTGCATGGCGATGTGAGCGCGATGATGATCGGCGGCATCGCCTCGCTGCTGCTGCAGATGCTCGAGCCGCGCGTGCTCGCCGGGGTCTGGGACCATTCGGTGTTCCGCCAGGACATGCGGGGCAGGTTGCGGCGCACCGCCGCGTTCCTTGCGCGGACGACCTATGGCGACAAGGCGCAGGCGCTGGGCGAAATCGCCCGCATCCGGCGGATCCACGATCACGTTCGCGGAACCCTGCCCGATGGCACGCCCTATGAGGCGAACGACCCGCAGTCCTTGGCCTGGGTGCATGTCACCGAGAGCCTGTGCTTCGTCGAAAGCTTCATCCGCTATTCCAGGCCGCATATGTCGATGCGCGATCGCGACCGGTATTTCGACGAAATGGCCGAGGTCGGCACGCTGCTGGGCGCGGACCCGGTGCCGCGCACCTATCGGGCGGCGCAGCGCTTCATCCGCGATGCTCGCCCGACGCTGCGTTTTGACGAACGGACCCGCGAGATCGCGGATCTGTTGCTGAGCCAGCCACCCGCAAGCCCGCGCCTGGCCCCGTTCCACCACATGACGATGCAGGCCGGGGTCGATCTGCTGCCCGGCTGGGCGCGATCGATGCACGGGCTTTCGATCTCGCTGCCCGCCCGGCTCGCGGTGCGCGGCGGCACCACGGGCATTGCGGCGATCACCCGCTGGGCGCTGTCGCAGGGCAGCACGACACGGAGCGCATCCGCCTCGGCCTGAAGCCGGTCAGCGCGCGCGCAGGGCCCGTCCCGCAACCGCATCGAGCTGCGCCAGCACCTTCCGGTCGCGCGCATCGGGCGCGGTGATCAGCGCGAAATCCAGACAGGTGTCGATCGGGCTCGCTGCCCGCTGTTGCGGCAGGGACCTGGCCAGTTCGATCACGAGTTGCCGCGCCTTGGCCGAATTGCTGTTCATCTGCGCGATGATCGCCCCCACCTCGACATGCGCTTCGCCCTCGCGCCAGCAATCATAATCGGTGACCATGCCGACCAGCGCGTAAGGCAGCTCGGCCTCGCGCGCCAATTTCGCCTCGGGCATCGCGGTCATGCCGATGACGTCGCAACCCCAGGCGCGGTACATATGGCTCTCGGCGCGGCTGGAAAACTGCGGGCCCTCCATCGCCAGATAGGTACCGCCCTCGCTGACCGGCGCCCCTGCAGCGCGCGCTGCGGCGGCGGCAAGCCCCGACAGCCGCGGGCAGACCGGTTCCGCCATCGACACATGCGCAACCATGCCGGTCCCGAAGAAGCTCTTGGTGCGGTTGACGGTGCGGTCGATGAACTGGTCGACGACCACGAAGCTCCCCGGCGGCAGCTCCTCGCGCAGCGACCCGATCGCCGAAATCGCGAGGATATCGGTGCAGCCGGCGCGCTTGAGAACATCGATATTGGCGCGGGCGTTGACATCGGTCGGGCTGATGCGATGGCCCTTGCCGTGGCGCGGCAGGAACACGAAGCGGTGGCCGTTGAGCGTGCCGATCACGACCTCGTCCGATGCCTCGCCGAACGGGCTGTCGATGCGGATCGCCTGCGCGTCCTCCAGCCCATCGATCGCATACAGGCCCGATCCGCCGATCACGCCAATCGTCCACTCGCTCATCAGCCCTGGCCCCTTGTCTGCTGCATCTGCGCGATCGACTAAACCACGCTCGCAAGGGTGCAAACCCTATTTCGCGGGAAGCGACGAAATCCATTCACGGATCAGCGCGACGCCCTCGTCATGCACCAGCGAACGGCCGACCTCGGGCATTGCGATACCGGGCTCGGTCGAGGACATCCGGTGGACCATGATCGAGCGATCGGGATCGCCGGGCGCAATCGCAAAGTCGTGCCCGCCGCTGCCGCGGCCCGCGGCAACCGGACGCTTGTAAAGACCGGTTGCCACCGGATCGCCCGCTGCGCCTGCATTGAGGAACAGTCCGGAGTTGCTCGCGGAGCCTTGCGGATTGTGACAATGCGCGCAGTTGATCGCGAGATAGGCGCGCGCGCGGGCATCGAGTGACCCGGTGCCTGCATCGTTCCACACCGGCGCGCTGCCCAGCGACACCGGTCCCTTCCAGTCGGTCCGGCTGCGCAGCGACGCGGCCGCCTTTGCGGTCAGCGCCATGTTCGAGGCCACCGGCCCGATCGGCACCACAGCGCCGCTGCGCGCATGGCATTCCTTGCACTGGTTCTTGTTGGGCACGGCATAGCTGATCGGCTGCGCTCTCCCCGACGAGAGGGGCACCGTGACCGGCAGACGCGTGCCTGCCAGCTTGAGCTCTGCATCGGACAGGTCGGGCTTCCAGACATAAGGCAGCGCCTCCCAGCCCGATGCCCGGCGCAGCAGCACCCGGGTCTCGATCGGGCGGAACGCGGCCCCCTCGCCATAACCGAAGGTCTTGATCAGTGCGCTGCCGACGGGAAAGTCGAGCGCACCATTGGCATCTGCGCTGATCCGCGCGGAAGCGGGGACGTAGATGAACCGCTGCTTGTTCGCATAGTCGGAGAACAGCGGCGTGCGCAGGCTGTAACCGATCAGCTGGTCCGAGGGCGCGGTCACCCCCTGCCCGCGGAAGAAGCCGAATTCGGACAGCGTGCGCGGATAGCCCGCATCCTGAATCGCGCTATCGGAAATGCTGCCGGGCACCGGCGCGGCGCTCGTCAGCGGACCTGCGCAGGCGAGGGCCAGGGCAATGCGCCACAGCTTCACTTGATCGCGGCCTCCATGGCGGCAGGCATCACGATCTTGGGCAACCGGGGCGCAGCATCACCGGTGAGCTTGGCGAGCGCGGGCTGTGCGGTCTCGATCGGCTGATCGGACCGGGTGAGCCCCAGGTTGAGCACCGGCACTTCGTCGCTGGAGACGATGCTCGCCTCCGCCCCGCCGACGCCATCCCAGATGATCGGGGGGACGCTGCCGCCAAAGGCCGCGGCAAGCATTTCACCCCCTGCAAATTGCGGCGCAAAGCCGGTCTTGCCATGCGCATTGTCGCTGATCCGCACATTGCGCACGCTGGGCTGATATTTCGCGTCGTCGTACTTCTGGCGATAGCCGATGACCATGATGTTGGACGAACCGTTGCCGTCGAAGACGTTGTCGAAGATTTCGATATCGCGATTGGCCATCACCATGATCCCGGTGCCGCTGGGCACGCTGGCGACGATATTGCCCTTGGGCGCGAAATTGGGGGTGTCGTTCTCGGCGACGATATTGTCGAACACGCGAACATTGTGCCCGCCCTGCTGGGGCAGGTTGGGCAGATCGAACACCAGGATGCCGCCGGTGTTCTTGGTCGCGACGTTGTCATGGACGTCGGCGTTGAAGCAGTTCTCGATCTCGATCCCCGCCACGTTGAAGCGCGCGATGGAGTTGCGCACCACGATGTTGCGCGACTGGCCGACATAGATTCCCGCATCCGACGCGCCGATGACCAGCACCGAATCGACCAGCACGTTTTCCGATTCCACCGGATAGATACCATAAGCGCCGTTGGTTTCCTTAGGGCCCCCGGTCCATTCCACCCGGATATTGTGATAGACGATGTTGTCCGCGCCCTTGGACTTGATCGCATCGCCCTTGCTGTCTTCCACCGCGAAATCGCGCAGCACGACATTGTCAGAGGTCACCAGCAGGCCCTCGCCCGCCGCCAGCTGCCCGGCAAAGCTGAGCACCGACTTGTCCGGCCCCGCGCCCTTGACGGTGACGCCCGCGACATCGAGCGACAGCCCATCGGTCAGCGCAAACCGGCCTTCGCCCAGCTTCACGACATCGCCCGGCTGCGCGACGATCAGCGCCTCCTGCAGCCGCTCCTGCGCGCCGGATCCGGCCGCGACCGGAATCTCCTTCGCGACCAGCGGCACCGACGCCACGCACGCCATCAGCGCGATTGCTGCTGCAAATTTCCGCTTCATGCTTTTCCTTCCCCGCGTTATCACCGGAACCGGCGATGCCGTTCTGGCGCCCGTCTGATGCGGGCCGAGGGCGGAAGGCTAATCCTATTCCAGATGGAGAACAATATGCGCGTTTTCGCTTCTGTCGCAATTCTGGCTGCCGGCACGCTGGCCCTGGCGGCCCCCGCTTTTGCCGCAGAGTCCATCACCGGCCGGTGGCATACGGTGGACAAGCGCGCGCTCGTGACTATCGCGCCGTGCGGCGTGACGTTGTGCGGCAAGATCACCCGGCTGCTCGAGCCTCCCAAGAGCGGCGTGACCACCGACGTCAAGAACCCCAATCCCGCGCTGCAGAAGCGCAAGCTGGTCGGGCTTCCCATCCTCAGCGATTTTGTGGCCAATGGCGACAAATGGCACGGAAAGATTTATGATCCGAACACCGGTAAGACCTACAGGTCCGTTGTTTCGGCTGCGGGCGGTGGAAAGTTGAATGTCGAAGGGTGTGTTTCGGTGTTTTGTCAGACCCAGGTCTGGACAAAGGCCAAGTAGAACAGCGCAGGCATTTTCATAACGGTCGATTTGACCTGTTACATTGTGGCACAACAAGTGTCATTAAACGGTAACATTGCTAACCTGAATGGCGGGTCGGTGCGTAACTTGCCTCAAAGCCGCGACCGACCCGCCTCTTCCCGCCTGCTCCCGGTTGCGACCCGGCAGGCATGAAGATTCCGCTATAGCGATTCAATTCTGGGCGGGATCGCCCTCCGGGCGCAGCAGCGCCTGCTCGTTGACGAACCGGTCGGCCTCCCACAGCAACGATACCGTGCTGCGCAATCCGTGCTTGTCGGACCGCCAGAAGCCGGCATCGCGCAGTTTTACGGCGAGCGCGCGCAGTTTCAGCCGTGCATCGGCCACTTCCTCGAAGCCCTGGCTATCGGCAGCCACCAGCAGAGCGGCACGCAGCCGCGCCGTGGCCGCTTCGAACGCCTGCTGCTCGCCCACGCTCACCGTCGCGGGACGCGGGGTCTCTTCGGCAAAGGGCGACGCATGATTGGGAGTCGAAAGGGGCGCGGATGTGTTCATCCTCCCCGTCTACTGAATGTTTCCGGCGATTGTAAGTTTATTACCGTAAAACGAACTTAAGTAACCAACAGTTCATCCGATGTTCAGCTGATACCGGTGTCTTTCAGCTCGCGTCAGCGCGCAGCAAGCCCGGCATGATGATGTCGAGCGTGTGATCGGCATAATCATCGCGCATCTGCTCGGTCATCTCGCTCTGGCCATAGCAATGCTGCAGCACCAGCCGCGCCGAAAAGAACCGGTCGGCAGCGCCGGTGACGGTGAAATAGAACAACTGCGGATCGATCGGGCGGAACACCCCCTTCTGCACGCCCTCGTCGATCAGCCGCGCGTACGCGGCCGAGATGGGAAGCAGGTAATCGTCCGCGATCTTGCGCGAAACATCGGGCGAGGCATCGCGCACCAGCCGCATCAGCAGCCGGTTGAGATAGGGGAAGCGGAAATAGGTGCCGATCACCGCACGGATATGGACGCGCAGCTTTTCGTCGGGCGGAAAGTCCTTCGCCACCAGCGCGCCCAGGCTGTTGACGATGTTGCGCATGTCGCGTTCCAGCAGCGCCAGCATCAGGCCTTGCTTGTTGCCGAAATAATATTTGACAAGCGCGCTGTTGAGCCCCGAGCGCAGCGATAGTTCGCTCAGCGACAGGTCCACCGTGTCGCCATCGCGCATGATCTGGCTGGCCGCTTCGATCAGCTGATCACGGGCGTTGCGTTCGCCATCGGGAGCCTGTGGCGCGTCATTCATAATCGGGTTCATCCCACCATGGATAGAAACCCGGCATGTCGGATGCAACCCGGTCTGGATAAGTCGCGGCGCGCTTGTCGAGGAAGCTTGCAATACCTTCTGCCGCGTCGCCCGATCGCGACCGGGTGTAGATCGCCCGGCTGTCGATGCGGTGCGCATGCATCGGGTGCGGCGCGGAGGGCAGCCGCCAGAGCATCGCGCGGGTCAGTGCCACCGAGACCGGCGCGGTGTTGTCGGCAATTTCGCGCGCCAGAGCGGTCGCTGCGGGGATCAGGTCCTCGGGCGCGTGCACCGATCGCACCAGTCCGCCTGCCAGTGCTTCCTGGGCATCGAATACCCGGCCGGTCATGCACCATTCGAGCGCCTGTTGTTGCCCGACCAGCCTGGGCAGGAACCACGAGGACGCAGCCTCGGGGACGATCCCGCGCCGCGCGAAGACGAAACCGAACCGCGCGCTGCTCGAGGCAAGCCGCATGTCCATCGGCAATTGCATCGTCGCGCCAATACCCACCGCCGCGCCGTTGATCGCACCGATAATCGGCTTGGTGCACTGGAACATTCGCAAGGTCAGCCTGCCGCCGCTGTCGCGCACGCGCTCGTCAGACAGATCGGTGACCGCTTCGTCGCTGGAGAACGGTCCGCCACCGCTGTCGGGAGTGAGGTCCGCTCCGGCGCAGAATGCCCTGCCCTCGCCGGTCACGATCACAGCGCGGACGTCGTCATCGGCGTCGATCCGGTCCAACGCGTCAATCATCTCGAGCATCATCGTGCCGGTAAAGGCATTCATCTTTTCAGGACGGTTCAGCGTGATGGTCGCAATGCCGTCATCAACCGAATAACGGATGGTGGTGTAATCCATTGCGATCGCCCTTCCCGAAAAGACACCCCGCCCGGCGTCAACCGGGCGGGATTGTTGAGGTGTCAGCGCGGCGCCATGCGGATGCCGCCGTCGAGACGCACATCCTCGCCGTTGAAATAGCCGCATTCGATCATCGTCATCGCCAGCTGCGCATATTCTTCCGGATTGCCCAGACGCTTGGGGAACGGCACCGATGCGCCCAGCGCATCCTTGACCGGCTGCGGCGCGGCGGCGAGCAGCGGAGTGTTGAAGATGCCAGGCAGGATGGTGTTGACGCGGATGCCCTCGCCGGAAAGGTCGCGCGCGATCGGCAGCGTCATGCCGACAACGCCGCCCTTGGATGCCGAATAGGCGGCCTGGCCGATCTGGCCGTCTTCTGCCGCCACCGATGCGGTGTTGACGATCGCGCCGCGATCGCCATCGGGCAGCGGGTCGAGCGTCATCATGCCCGCGGCCGACTTGGCGATGCAGCGGAAGGTGCCGACGAGGTTGATCTGGATGATCCAGTTGAACGCATCGAGCGGGAAGTGCTTGATGCTGCCGTCGTCGCGCGAGCGGCTGGCGGTCTTGATTGCGTTGCCGGTGCCGGCGCAGTTGACCAGGATGCGCTCCTGGCCGATGGCAGCGCGTGCCTTGGCGAAGCCTGCATCGACGCTGGCATCGTCGGTCACGTTCACTTCGCAGAACACGCCGCCGATCTCGTTGGCGAGCGCGGTGCCCTTTTCTTCCTGCAGATCGAAGATGGCGACCTTGACGCCCTTGGCGGCCAGCGCGCGGGCAGTGGCAGCGCCAAGGCCCGATGCGCCGCCGGTGACGACCGCGGAAATGGTGGAATCGAGAATCATGAAGTGTCTCCTGGAATGAAAATCTGAATCCCTCCCCTGCAAGGGGAGGTGGATCGCCGCGGGCGAGACGGAGGGGTGTCCTCGTGTGCTATAGGGTTACACCCCTCCACCATCCTGCGGATGGTCCCCCTCCCCTTCAAGGGGAGGATTGATAAGGGCTCAGCTCAGCCGCTCGATGATGGTGACATTGGCCTGGCCGCCGCCTTCGCACATCGTCTGCAGGCCGTATTTGCCGCCGCGCGTTTCCAGCGCGTTGAGCAAAGTCGCCATCAGCTTGGTGCCCGATGCGCCGAGAGGATGGCCGAGCGCGATCGCGCCGCCGTTGACGTTGAGCCGGTCGTGGCTCGCGCCGAGGTACGACAACCACGCCAGCGGAACCGGCGCGAACGCCTCGTTGACTTCATACAGATCGATGTCGTCGATCTTCATGCCCGCCCGCTTGAGCGCGCGCTCGGTGGCGAACAGCGGTTCTTCGAGCATGATCACCGGGTCGCCCGCGGTCACCGATACGTGGTGGATACGCGCGCGCGGGGTCAGGCCATGATCCTTGAGCGCCTGTTCGGACACGATCAGCACCGCCGAAGCGCCATCGCAGATCTGGCTGGCATTGGCGGCGGACAGCAGCCCGGTTTCGGAAATCCGCTTGACGCCGGCAATGCCTTCGAGCGTCGCATCAAATCGGATGCCCTCATCGATCTTGTGCCATTCCTTGCCCTCGGGGGTCTCGATCTCGAGAGGAACGATCTCGTTGTCGAATGCACCCGCCTGCGTGGCGGCAGCTGCGCGGCGGTGGCTTTCGAGCGAAAAGGCGTCGATCTGCTCCTTGGTCTGGCCGTGCTTCTTGACGATCATTTCGGCGCCATCGAACTGGCTGAACATCACGCCCGGGAAGGCTTCTTCAAGCCGCGCCGACTTGTAGTTGCCCATGCCCGCCTTCATGTAGAGCACTGCGGTCGAGCCCATCGGCACGCGGGTCATGCTTTCGATGCCGCTGGCGAGCACGATGTCCTGCGTACCGCTCATCACCGCCTGCGCTGCAAACTGCATCGCCTGCTGCGACGAACCGCACTGGCGATCGATGGTGACGGCGGGGATGCTGTCGGGCAGCTTCGATGCCAGCACCGCGTTGCGGCCCAGATCCATCGTCTGCTCGCCGCCCTGACCGACGCAGCCGGTGATGACGTCGTCGATCGCCTTGAGGTCGAAATCGTTGCGGCTGGCAATGGCATCGAACACCGCTGCCCCCAGATCGACCGGGTGGACGCCAGCAAGCCGTCCGCCGCGACGACCACCTGCGGTGCGCACCGCATCGACAATATATGCATGAGCCATGAATTTCTCTCCTTGGAACCAGGGGACCGGGCCACCCTTGGGCCCGAGTCCGTCGTGGATTTAACCGTTCGATTAAACAGCGTTGCGCCTGGCGTCAACGATAAGGTCAATCGCGGCCCATCTTCATCACCCCCGCGAAGGCGAAGGCGCATCGATCGCCCAAAATCTACAGCAGAGCCTCTCCCCGGGACGCGCCCGGGGAGAGGATTTCTATCATGCCACTGCTTTCTCGCGCTTTACGGTGATCACCTGCGGATAGGTGAACTCGAGCAGGCCTTCCTTGCCATACTCAGCGCCGAAGCCCGACTGCTTGTGCCCGGCAAAGGGCGCGAAGGGCGACAGGTGGAGGAACTCGTTGACCCAGACGGTGCCGGTTTCGAGCTGCTCGGCAACGCGCACGCCCTCTTCGGGATCGCTGGTCCACACTGCACCTGCCAGGCCGTAATCCGAAGCATTGGCGCGCGCGATGGCTTCGTCGACGGTGGCGAACTTCATCAGCGGCATCACCGGGCCGAACTGTTCCTCGGCAACGATGCGGGCATTTTCGGGCGGGTTGTCGAGGATGGTGATCGGCACGTAATAGCCGGGCACCGAGGGATCGTGATCGCCGCCGACCAGGAACTTGTAGCCATTGTCCTTGGCATCCTGGATCAGCTCGAGCACGCGCTCATACTGCTTCTTGTTCTGGATCGGTCCGACCGCGGTGCCCTGCTCGGCGCCATCGCCGACCTTCACATGGCGGGCATATTCGGCGATCGCGGCGGACAGCTCGTCATAGATATCCTCGTGGATATAGATGCGCTTGGCCGCGACGCAGATCTGGCCGGCGTTGGTGAAGCTCGACCAGAACAATTGCTCGGCCACCTTCTTGACGTCGGCATCGGGCAGCACGATCGAGGCATCGTTGCCGCCGAGCTCGAGCGTGATGCGCTTCAAGTCCTTAGAGGCCGATTCCATCACGCGCTTGCCGGTCGCGGTCGATCCGGTGAAGGTGATCTTGTCGATATCGGGGTGCGAGGTGATCATCGGGCCCAGATCATCGCCGCCGGTGATGACGTTGAGCACGCCTGCGGGCACCTTGTCGGCGACCAGTTCCATGATGCGGAGCGTCGCCAGAGGGGTGAACGGCGAGGGCTTGAGCACGATGGTGCAGCCCGACAGCAAGGCAGGGACAATCTTCTGGACCGCCATCATCACCGGGAAGTTCCACGGCACGATGCCGCCGACCACGCCCACCGGAACGCGCCGGGTGCGCGACAAGCGGGTCTCGCTGTCCTCGTTGATCTCGTCTTCCAGGCTCAGCGTCGACTGGGCTGCGGACATCGCTGCGGCGCCATAGATCTCGCCGGTGGCCTGCGCGTGCGGCTTGCCCTGTTCGCTGGTCAAAAGGCGCATCAGCTCGTCGGCGTTTTCCTTGATCGCGGCGGAAATCTTCATGATCACCGCCCGGCGATCCTCGATCGGGGTCTTGGACCAGGTCTTGAACGCGGCACGCGCCGCGGCGACCGCACGGTCCAGCTCTGCCTGGCCGCAATCGGGCACCTGGCCGATCACCTGCTCGTTGGCGGGGTTGACCACGTCTATCCACTTGCCGGGCTTTTCGAGCTTGCCATCGATGAGCACGCTATATTGCTGAACCATGAGATGTTCCTTTCCTGTGAAGTGTTTTCATATGGGCTTTGGCCGCGAGGTTACATCGCCACCCGGCCGCAAGCCACTATCTATTCGTCCGCCGATGCACCTGAGCGCTCAGCTTGCAACAAAGCGGATCGGAAGCGTCTTGGGTCCGCCGACAAAGGTGCTGGAGGCGCGCTGCGGGGTGCCCGCAAGCTCCACCGATTCGACCCGGTCGAGCAGTTCCTCGAACAAGATCCGCATTTCCATCCGCGCCAGATGCAGCCCCAGGCACTGGTGCACCCCTGCGCCGAACGCGACGTGCCGGTTGGGCCCGCGCGCAGCATCGAACCGGTCGGGATCATCGAACACGCGCTCGTCGTGGTTGCCCGAGACATAGCACAGCATCAGCCAGTCATCCTTGGCGATTGCCTGTCCGCCAATCTCGCAATCCTCCGCTGCGGTGCGCATGAAATGCTGCACCGGCGTGGTCCAGCGGATCGCCTCCTCGATCAGCCCGGGCAGCAGGCTGCGGTCGGCCTTGATCCGGGCGAACTGCTCGGGATCGTTGGCCAGCGCCCACATCGCCCCTGCGGTCGAAGCCGAGGTGGTGTCGTGCCCGGCGGCAGCGACGATGATGTAATAGCCTGCAGCATTGCGGTCGCTGATCGGCTCGCCATCGATCGTCGCATTGGCGATGACGCTGGCGACATCGTCGCGCGGACTTGCGCGGCGGTCGGCCGCCAGTTTCATGAAATAGCCTTCGAAATCGCGCACCGCATCGACCACGAACTGCATCACCTGCTCCGGTGTCAGGTCGACCGAGCGCGCCCGGTTGAGATCGGGGTCTTCGCCGCCGAACATCTCCTGGGTGAGCTTCAGCATCAGCGGCTCGTCCTCGTGCGGCACGCCGAGGATCTGCATGACGACATGCAGCGGATACAGCGCCGAGACCTGATGGACGAAATCGCACGCGCCGCCGGTCGCCACCATCGCGTCGATCGAGGCACGCGCGATCTCGCGGATCCGCGTTTCGATGCTGGCGAGATTCTTGGGCATGAACCAGCTTTGCGTGAGCTTGCGGTAATCCATGTGCTCGGGCGCATCCATGGTCACCAGCGATCGCACCAGATGCGGGCTTCCGCCGGTGATCATGTGGGTGAGCATCTGCACCGCCACCGGGCCCAGCACCACCGACTTGGGCGCGTTGAGGAAGCGCGCATTGTCCTTGCTCACCGTCATGATGTCTTCATGCCGGGTGATCGCCCAGAACGGCATATAGCCTTCCGCCTGCACCAGCCCCACGGGCATGTTATCGCGTGCCCAGCGGAACTTGGTCTTCAGATCCTCCCACTGGCCATAGGCAACCGGGTTGACGATCGCCGATGCGATCTCGGAAGGCAGCGTGGCGGGGGCGATCGTCGCCATGCGATCAACCCTCCGCCAGCGCGCTGTCGGCCTTGGCCTTGGCCCAATATTCGTCGCGCAGCAGCCGTTTGTAGAGCTTGCCGGTCGCGTGGCGGGGCAGTTCGTCGCGGAAATCGATCTGGCGCGGCATCTTCACCCCCGACAGCGACTTACGCAGATAGCCGGTCAGCTCCTCGGCCAGCGCATCGCCGGCTTCGGCCAGATCAAGCGGCTGCACGATGGCGACCACGCGCTCGCCCATATCCGGGCACGGCGCGCCGATCACCGCGGCATCGGCGACGCGCGGGTGGCTGACCAGCAGGTTCTCGATCTCCTGCGGGTAGATGTTGACCCCGCCCGAGATGATCATGAAGCTCTTGCGATCGGTGAGGTAGAGAAAGCCGTCCTCGTCGATCCAGCCGACATCGCCCAGCGTCGTCCAGCCTTGCGGATGCGTCGCCTCGCGGGTCTTGGCGGAATCGTTGTGATAGGCGAACTTCCCGCCGCCTTCGAAATACACCGTGCCCTCGGTGCGCGCGGGGACCTCGTTGCCTTCCTCGTCGCAGATCCGCACGATACCCATGAGCGCGCGGCCGACCGAGCCCTGGTGCGTCAGCCAGTCTTCGCTCGAGATGAAGGTGAAGCCATTGCCCTCGGTCCCGGCATAATATTCCTTGAGCACCGGCCCCCACCAGTCGATCATCGCCTGCTTGACCGGCACCGGGCACGGCGCTGCGGCATGGACCGCGGATTTGAGGCTCGAGACATCGTAGCGGGTGCGGATGTCCTCGGGCAGCTTGAGCATCCGGGTGAAATGCGTCGGCACCCATTGGCTGACATTGACCTTGTAGCGTTCGATCAAGGCGAGCGCGGCTTCCGGATCAAACTTCTCCATCACGATCACGGTGCCGCCCAATTTGTGCACCGTCATGCACCAGCGCAGCGGCGCGGCATGGTACAGCGGCGCAGGCGAGAGATAGATGCTGTCCGCGCCAAAGCCGAATGCGCCTTGCGCCAGTGCGACCAGCGAATTGCTCGCGGCGATGTCGCCATCCTCGGGCAGCGGCAGCCTGACCCCCTTGGGGCGCCCGGTGGTACCCGACGAATAGAGCATGTCGGCGCCCGCGCGCTGATCGGCGATGGGAGTGTCCGGCAGGCCATCGAGCAAAGCCACGAAGCCTGCATCGTCGAGACTGACCACCGGCACGTCGGGGCAATGCTGCCGAATGGCAGGCAGCTGCGCCGCCAGAGTGTCCGACGTCACCAGCAGCTTTGCACCGCTATCCTGCACGATATACGCGATCTCGTCGGCGGTCAGGCGGTTGGATATCGCCACGAAAATCAGCCCGGAGCGCTGCGCGCCCCAAACGACATCGAAATATTCGGCGCGGTTTTCCAGGCACAGCGCCACGGTATCGCCAATCGCCAGCCCCTGGTCGCGCAGATAGTGCGCGATCTGGTTGGAACGGCGATCCAGCTGGTCATAGCTGATCTGGCGGCCCGATCCGGCCATGATGATCGCGGGCTTGGCGCCCTCCGTCCGGGCATGGACCGATGGATGCATTGCGACATTCCCTCCTGTGCAAGGATTTTCTCCGCAGGGCAGCATAAGCCGCCCGGGGCGATTCCTGTTGTTGGAACGAGCATCGTTTAATCACGCGATTAAAGCAACGCCAAACTGCGCCTGGCGGACCTCTCAAACGAAAAAAGCGCCGGAAATCCGGCGCCTTTATCGAAAGTCTGATGGGTGGCTTGACGCCAAGCCCGCGCTTATTCGGCGGGGCCGAGCGCTTATTCGGCAGGGCCGCCTTGGGCGACCTTGCTGCCATCACGGATGGCGAGCAGATAATCGCGCGAGGAGATGAAGGGCATCGGGTTCACCGAGTTGCCGGCGATGCGCACTTCATAATGCAGGTGGCTGCCGGTCGAGCGGCCGGTCGAGCCCATCAGGCCGATGACCTGGCCCTTGGTGACGCGCTGGTTGGGCTGCACCAGGATCTGCGAGAGGTGGCCGTACCGGGTCTGGATTTCACCGCCATGGTTGAGTTCGACATACTGGCCGTAGCCACCGACCCACTGTGCGCGGCCGACGATGCCGTCAGCGGTGGCGTAAATCGGGGTGCCGATGGGGCCTGCCATGTCGACGCCCTTGTGGCGGGCGCGGCGGCCGGCGAACGGATCGGCGCGGAAGCCATACTGGCTGGTGAGCTTGAAGCTGTCGACGGGCTTGCGCGAAGGGATGGCGATGCGGCCGGTGTCGCGATTTTCGAGAGACTTCCAGTCAGCGAAGAGAGCGCGGAATTCGGTGTCCTGAGCGCCGGTGCCGTTATCTGCAGCGGCAGAGGCAATATTCGATGCAACGTCGGCGGAACCATTTTCAGCCATTGCGGGTGACGCAGCGCACAGCAGACCGGCTGTGGTGGTGGTAAGAACCGTTGCGATAATTCTGGTTGCGACCATGAATACTCAGCACCTTTTTATCGGGCAGTGCGTCTGGCCGTTGAGCCCTGGCGCCTGCCCTTCTTTCCCGCAGCCTCAAATGAGGCCGGGGTAGAAAAGCCAAAAATCGTTGGAACCCCTTCCCTCCGATTTCGTTGAACAGTGAGTAGGGGCAAAAGTTTGTGCGCCGCAACCCGTCTCAGCCAATCGCGCGTTGAAGCGTCTGGCTGGCACGTTGAGTCGTTTAATCGCAGACAAAAAGGGCTGATTTTCGGCATATTGGCTGGTGCAGGCCGACCGATAAATGGTGAATCAGCACGGTTTCTCTACGCCGCCAGCCCCCTTGCGTATTGCAAGAAAACGTCATCCGACCCGCTTTTCGCCAACGAAAACGGCCCGCCCTTGCCGGGCGAGCCGCATGATTCGTGCGCGCTTGGGACGATCAGAGCGCGGTCGCTGCGGCGAGCACCTCGTCGACATGCCCGGCAACCTTCACCTTGCGCCACACCTTGGCCACCTTGCCATCCGAGCCGATCAGGAAGGTCGAGCGGTCCATTCCCATGTATTTCTTGCCGTACATCGATTTCTCGATCCACACGCCCATCGCCTCGGCCAGGCCATCGGTCTCCGCATCGCTGGCGAGCGGGACGGTGAGGCCGTATTTTTCGATGAACTTGAGGTGCTTCTTGGGCGGATCCTTCGACACGCCCAGCACCGAGACGCCCGCGGCTTCGAACGCGGGCAGTTGCGCGCTGAATTCCTGCGCTTCCTTGGTGCACCCGGTGGTGTCGTCCTTGGGATAGAAATACAGCACCCAGGGTTTTCCGGCGTAATCGCTGGCGCGCACCTCGCTGCCATCGGGCCGGGTAAGCGCCACGTCGGGGATGGTGTCTCCAATCTCGGTCATCGTCGTTCCTTTCACTGGTGCGGCTGATGCGGGTCAGCCGGTTGCAAATAGTTTCTGCCAGGCCCGCTGAACACCGGCGCGCGCGTTTTCGACGTCCGCCATCAGCCCATCCCATGTCTGGCAGCCACAGGCGCGCGCGATCAGCACCTGGCTGGCGGGCGGCGGCTCGGCGCAATCGGGCGCCACCAGCCGCAACGTCACCAGCAGCCGCGTCATCAGATCATGCGCGGCACCCAGCGACGCATCCACCAGCCCCGCTACGGTCAGTGCTGCCAGCGCCTCGCGCAGATCGGGGTGGAAACCGGTGCGGTGCTGCAACTGGAGCGTGTGGACGATGAATTCGATATCGACCAGCCCGCCGGGCAGCAATTTGACGTCCAGCGGACCTAGCGGGCGCTTGTGGCTGGCGATATCGGTACGCATCTTGAGCGCGGCTGCGGCGATCTCGCCCGCGTCGCGCGGGTGATGCAGGACATCTTCGATGATCCCCTCGAGCCGCGACCGCGCCTCGGGCGAGCCATAGACGGTGCGCGCGCGGCACAGGGCCATGTGCTCCCACGTCCAGGCTTGGTCGCGCTGATATTCGGCAAAGCTGGCAAACGACACCGCAAGCAGCCCCTGCGAGCCGTTGGGACGCAGCCGGCTGTCGACCTCGTACAAAGCCCCCGCTGCAGTGGGGACGCTCAGCGCGGCGATGATGCGTTGGGCAAGGCGATTGTAATATTGCGTGCTCCCCAGCGGCCGCCGGCCATCGGATTCCGCGCCGATCTCGCCGCTGAACAGGAAGATGAGGTCGAGGTCCGACGCATGCGTCAGCGCGCCGCCGCCCAGCCGGCCCAGCGCCAGGATCACCGGCTCGCTGCCGCATATCGTACCGTGGACCTGGGTAAATTCATCGACTGCGCAATTGGCCAGCCGGATGATCGCAGCCTCCGCCACCCGCGCATAGCCACCTGCGATGGCGACCGGATCATGCCGCCCCTCGATCAGCTGCACGCCCAGCGCAAAGCGCATCTCGCCCACCCGCACCCGCACCGCGTCGAGCCGCTGCTGGTAATCGTCGCCCGGCTCCTCGCGCGACAAGCGCTGGACGATGTCCTCGACAGACCCGACCAGATCATAGGCGCTGGCATCGATCAGCCCGTCGAGCAGATCGCCGCGCCGCGCCAGCGATTCGGCGAGCGGCGGCGCATGGCTGAGGATATCGACCATCGTCTGCATCAATGCGGGCCGCGCCTGCAGCAGGCGGAAGACGTTGACCGTGCTGGGCAGCTGGCGCAGCAGATCGTCGAACCGGTTGAGCGCGGCAGGCTGATCGGGCGCATCGGCAAAGGCCGCGAGCAAGGCGGGCAGCACCGCTTCGAACGCCTTGCGCCCTGCCGCGCTGCGCAGCGC